>Ga0172380_10000916_pt1 | contig 52947 bp, 51 predicted proteins | sample Leawe162metaG_FD_119747 | JGI IMG/M metagenome (GOLD analysis project Ga0172380, IMG submission 119747) | Leachate microbial communities from a municipal landfill in Southern Ontario, Canada - Leachate well 162 metaG | ecosystem: Engineered > Solid waste > Landfill > Unclassified | place... | reverse complement strand
TGGTGCCCAAGGTGCGGAACTGCTATTTCCCAGCACGAGATATTAACCGAAGAGTATAAGGAAATTACTCACGATGCAGTATATTTTAAGCTCCCGATTTTAGATAAGGGCTTTGAAGGAACTAATTTTTTGGTATGGACGACTACTCCCTGGACTATGCCTGCTAACTCGGGGCTAATGATAAATCCAGAATTTGAGTACGGACTTTTTGAAAACGGAACAGACAAACTCGTCTTGCTAAAAGACTTAGGAGAAAAGACACTGGGCAAAGATTTTGTTTTGAAAAAGACCTACAAGGGTAAGGATCTAAAAGGATTAAGATATGAAGGTCCTTTTGATGGACTCCCTCGCGTGAAAGCCGCGGCAGATGAGAGTCCGGAGACGTTTCATACTGTTGTTTTAGAAAAGGACCTGGTAACTGCAAGCGAAGGAACTGGGATTGTCCATACTGCCCCGGGAGCAGGAGAAGAGGATTTTAAGGTGGGGAAAAGGGAAAATCTGCCGGTAATCGATGTGATTGATGAGGGCGCAGTATATCTGGATGGCTTAGATAAATTTTCGGGACAGAGCGCAAAAGAAAAACCAGAGATAATCTTTGACTATTTGAAAGAATATAAAGGAGGGGCTTTCCTTTTTAAAATAGAAGCATACAGGCACAGATACCCAACCTGCTGGAGGTGCAAGAAGGAGTTGGTCTGGAGAGTCGTGAATGAATGGTATATATCAATGGATAAGTTGAGAAAGCCGTTAATGGAGGTTTCAAAGAAAATAGATTGGATACCAGGCTTTGGTCTGGACCGAGAGCTTGATTGGCTAAAGAATATGCATGATTGGCTGATCTCTAAAAAGAGATATTGGGGTTTGACTCTGCCTATCTTTGAATGTAAATGCGGGAATTTCGAAGTGATCGGATCGAAAGAGGAATTAAAGAAAAGAGCAGTCTCAGGCTGGGAGAACTTCGAAGGAAGGTCTCCTCATAAGCCTTGGGTTGATGGAGTTAAGATTAAATGTTCAAAATGCGGAGATAAGGTTTCAAGAATCCCTGATGTTGGCAATCCTTGGTTGGATGCGGGCGTTGTCCCATTTTCTACCTTAGGCTATGACCAAGATCGAGCCCATTGGAAGAAGTGGTTCCCAGCGGAACTGGTCTGCGAATCATTCCCAGGGCAGTTTAAGAATTGGTTTTACTCCATAATCGTTATGAGCACGGTTTTAGAAGGCGTTGCGCCGGTTAAAACAGTCTTTGGATACGCTTCGGTAAAAGATGAGAAAGGAGAAGAGATGCATAAGTCCAAGGGGAACGCTATTTGGTTTGATGAAGCAGTTGAGAAGGTGGGGGCAGACCCTATGCGGTGGATGTATGCAAAGCAGAATCCAGCTGACAACCTAAAATTTGGCTATAGCTCTCTTGAAGAAGTCAAAAGAAGGCTTCTGACTTTGCAAAATACTTTTGTCTTTTTTAATACCTATGTGAAGAAAGATGAGTTCCCGGATGTTAAAAAAATATCTGCGACAAATGCCCTAGATAAATGGATTATTTCTCGAATGAACCAGGTTATCGACAATACCAAATGGTTGGACAAATACGACGCAGCCAAAGTCTACTTAGCTGTTGAGGATTTCTTTATCAACGATTTTTCATTATGGTATGTCAGGAGGTCGCGAAAGAGGTTCCATAATCCAGGAAAAGATCGCAACGAGGGAATAGAGACTTTCTATTACGTCCTCTTGAGCTTAGCTAAGGTTATCGCTCCCGTCATGCCATTTTTTGCAGAAGAGCTATACCAAGAGTTAAGGACCTCAAAAATGCCAGAGTCAGTCCATTTATGCGATTGGCCAAAAATTAGAAAGGGAGAGATAGATCTTAAGCTCCAGGGGAAAATGGATGAAGTTAGAAAGATCGTGAACCAAGCCTTGGCAGAAAGGATCAGCCTCGGGATTAAAGTGAGGCAGCCCCTGTCAGAGCTAAAGGTAAAGAGTTTAAGCATAGAGAAAGACAAGGAGCTTCTAGAAATAATAAAAGAAGAGGTCAACGTAAGGAAGATATCAGTCGACGAAAAGATCGAAAGGGATCTGGAATTAAACACGGAATTAACAGATGAGCTTAAGGAAGAGGGGGCGGTAAGAGAGATGATTAGGCAGATACAGGATATGAGGAAAAAGCAGGGCCTAAAGCCAGAAGACAAGGTTACTGTCTTGGCCCTGGGAGATAAATCCTTGACGGGCATTTTAGAGAAGCACAAAGAAACTGTTTTGTCCGAGACAAAATCAAAGGAACTTATTATCTCCGAGGACATAAGCTCAGCCGATGCGGAAAAAGAGATGACTCTCCTTTCTAAGAGCATAAAGATAGCTATTAGAAAATAGCTACAATTTTATCTTATGGCGCTCCATTATAGAACAAGCGGTTTTGTCATTAAAAAAAGGGATACCGGAGAAGCCGACAGGGTTTTTACTTTTTTTACCAAAGACTTTGGAAAGATCAACATCCGAGGAAGGGCCATCCGAAAAATAGCTTCTAAATTAAAAGGTGGCGTTGACCCCGTCGCTCTTTTAGAAATAGAGTTCATTCAAGGGAAGGCGCACAAGACCCTAACCGATGCCATAGTCGTTAAGAGTTTTGGTAATATAAAAAAGGATTTATCTAAGTTAAGAATATTGGATAAGATGCACGAGGTCTTGGCCGACCTATCTTCGAGAGAGGAGAAGGACGAGACTGTATTTAATCTTCTTGGGACGACATACAGTAAGCTAGACGACTCAGAGTTTAAAAATTCTGCCTTGCCCATGGTCTATTTTTATTTTGTTTGGAATCTGTTTTCTGTTTTGGGGTTTAAGCCGGAGGTGTATAAATGCACGATGTGCCGGAGGAAATTGGACCCCAGCCTGATATATTTTTCTCCAGCCGAGGGAGGAATCATCTGCAGTTCCTGCTCCGGGGACAATGAGACGTTTGAAGTAATCAACTCCGATGCGGTAAAGGTGCTTCGTCTCATATTTAAAAGATCTTGGGACACCCTATCTAAATTAAAGATCCCGCAATTCTCTCAAGAAGTGATGCACGAGATATCATCAAATTTTTACTCTTACCTTCTGTCTGTGCACTTGTCGCAGGAGGAGCTAAAAAAAAGGTAAATATTTTGATATAATGAAGAAACAAAAATCATTTATTATGAAAAAGAAATTTATCATCATTGTCGCGATCGTCCTGCTTCTCTTAATAATCGGGGGCTATTGGTACTACAAAGAAAGGTCATTCTCGAAAGCTGTCTTAAGATTGGAAATTTTAGGACACGATACTGTCCAAATGGGGGAAGAGGTTACGTATACCGTAAGATACAAAAACAACAGCAACTTTACTCTGCAGGAGCCAAAGCTGACATTCGAGTATCCGGAGTATGCGATCAACGATGATGGTAAGACTAGAATTTCAAAAGATCTGGGTGATATATATCCGGGAGATGAGCAGACTATGCAATTTAAAGCACGACTCCTGGGAAAGGAAGGAGATTTAAAGACTGCAAAAGCATCTTTGTCGTATAAGCCCCAAAACCTAAAGGCAAGGTATGAATCAAACACCACTTTTACGAGTAGAATAGGCAGCGTGCCCATCACATTAGACTTTGATCTTCCTTCGAAGTTAGAAACAGGAAGGGAAATTCAATTCTCTGTTAACTACTTTTCCAATATAGACTATTCTTTAACTGGCCTGAAGCTTACCGTAACGTACCCCGATAAGTTCTCATTTGTCATGGCTACGCCTCAGCCGTTAGAAAAGAGTGATTGGGACATAGCTTCTTTGGACAAGGCGCAAGGAGGAAGAGTAAAGATAACAGGAGACCTTAGCGAGGCAGTGGGTAAGAAAATACAGTTTAGCGCAAAGCTGGGGATCTGGAAGGATGGAGAGTTCATATTATTAAAAGAAGCCACAAAGGAGGTCGAGATCATCGAGCCTTTGATATATATCTCTCAGCAGATAAACGGCTCCTCTAACTATATCGCAAACCCAGGAGAGACCCTCCACTATGAGATCTATTTTAGAAACATAGGGAATTCTCCCTTTGAAAATCTATTTTTAACTAACAGATTAGACAGTTCCATATTTAACCTGGCGACAATCAAGGTTGATCCGAAGCTGGCTAAGATCAGTGGCAATGTAATAACTTGGGATTGGAAGCAGGTGGAGCAATTAAGATCGCTTGGGGTGCAGGAGGAAGGGAAGGTTGAGTTTGATGTGACCCTAAACTGTTGCTGGCAGCCAGTCGTAGAGGATTCCAATAACTATTTTGCCACCAACGAAGTAAATGTTTCCCAAATAACTCAAGATTTCCAGACTAAGGTTTCATCAAAGCTAGTTATTTTGCAAAGAGGCCTTTACTCCGATACAACTTTGGGAAATTCTGGCCCCATTCCTCCGGCAGTCGGGCAGACAACAACATATACTATCGTCTGGCAGGCAAAGAACTTCTACAACGACGTTAAGAATCTTAAGGTGCGAGCAACCTTGCCAGAGGGCGTAAGCCTGACAGGCAGGATATCGCCAGACACAGAAACATCAAAATTTTTCTTTGATAGCGCAAGCCGGGAAATAATTTGGAATGTCTCAGATTTTATGGTCGCCGGCACAGGAGTATTAAACCCTCCGCCAAATATTATGTTCCAAGTCTCTTTAAGCCCTAACTTGGGCCAGAAGGGCAAGGTCGTTCCGATTATTAATGAGGCTACGATTACGGCGGAGGATCAGGCAACCGGCCTAACCGTTACTGGTAATTCGCCATTAGTCGATACAACTCTCCCGGACGATACTATGGTAAATAACCACTCAGGAATCGTCCAGTAGCAAAAACCTATTTAAACATTGACACCAGAACTGCTTTTTGCTAAAACTAAAGCAGTTCTTTCGTTGAAGAAAAAGGAGGAGGCCGCGACAGGCAAGAGCGAGCAAGGATAGTAAAAACGGTCCTAATCAAGGTACCAATATCGATGCTAATGCGTCGAACTCCAATCTCTCTCATAACAAACTCGCCGCCTCCCCCTCCAATACACCCCCACTCACACCGTTAGGTGCCCTTCGTCCCCCCCGCGAAGGCCCTGACAGTGAGTGGGGCTTTTTTTTATTCAAAAATCAGTTAGAATAGAAAAATACATTAAACTATATGAAGAAAACAGAAAAGAGCCCAAAAGAGAAGGAGGAATTAATGGAGAAGATAGTTTCCTTTTCAAAGAGGAAGGGTTTCATATTCCCATCTTCTGAGATCTATGGCGGATTTACCGCCTGCTATGACTACGGCCCATATGGAGTGGAGCTTGAAAATGCAGTTAAAAAATCCTGGTGGGATTATATGGTCCAATTCAGGGAGGACATTATTGGTTTGGACTCGAGCATTTTTATGCATCCGCGCATTTGGGAAGCTTCTGGACACGTTGCTGGATTTGCCGACCCTCTAACCGAATGCAAGTCCTGTCATGTCCGCTCAAGGGTAGATCATCTACTGGAAGCCGCGGGCATCCAGGCGGACGAGAAAATGTCAGAAGATGAGATAAACAAAGTTTTCTTAAAGAATATTAAAAAAGTTAAGTGCCCGAATTGTGGCAAGTCTGATTTCACGGAGGTAAAAAAGTTTAATCTGCTTGTAAAATCAAACCTCGGAAACTTCACCGAAGATTGGCAGAAAACCCCCACTTACCTTAGGGGGGAGACCTGCCAAGGGATATATGTGAACTATAAAAATGTTTTGGACTCAAGCAGGATTCAGATTCCTTTTGGCATAGCTCAAATAGGGAAAGCTTTCAGAAACGAAATCACTGCCCGGCAATTTATTTTTAGAACTCGGGAGTTTGAGCAAATGGAGATGCAGTATTTCGTCCAGCCCCAAAAGGAGATGGAGGAGTATGAGAAGCTTCGGGAATACAGGTGGAAGTATTACACAGAATTTTTAGGCATTAAGGAAAGCAATTTAAAGTGGCATAAGCATGAGAACCTCGTTTTCTACGCTAAAGAGGCTTACGATATCGAGTACAATTTCCCGTTCGGGTTTAAGGAATTGGAGGGGGTGCATGCCAGGGGAGATTACGATCTCTCTCAGCATTCGAAGTTCTCCGGCGTTGATCTGTCTTACACTGACCAGACAACAAAAGAAAAATACATGCCGCATATTATCGAGTCGTCAGTCGGGGTCGGTCGCACGGTTCTTGCCCTAATCACCGAGGCATACACGGAAGAAAAGCTGGAGGACGGAACAGAAAGAACCGTAATGAAGTTTCCGAAGAAGCTGGCCCCGATCAAGGCCGCGATATTCCCGCTTTTAAAAAACCGTCCGGAATTAGTTGCAAAAGCAGAGGCCGTCTTCAATGTCTTAAAACTTCACTTTATGTGCGAGTTCGACGATAACGGAAATATCGGCAAGCGCTACAGGAGGCAGGACGAGATAGGAACCCCCTTCTGCATCACAGTCGACTTTGACTCATTGGAAAATGACGATGTCACTGTCCGCGACCGAGACACAATGAAGCAGGAAAGAGTGAAGATATCCGATTTAAAGAAACTTATTGAAGAGAGAATCTCAATCTAAAATGTTTGAATTTTTTGTTAATCTCTCAAGGCTCACGCGGCCCCTTTCTAACGTAAAAAACCTTGCGATAATCGCGCTGGCGTTTTTTCTATCTGGGGCAGAGTTTGATTTGGCGGATGTTCTTATCGGATTTTTCTCTCTTTCCCTTGTTTGTTCGGCTGTGTATGGCTTTAACACTCTATGTGACCTTAAATGCGACAAGGATAATAAAAACAAAGAGCACTACACAAAAGCAGTCACCTATTTTGGCAAGGGGGTTATTTATATTATTTTGGCGGCCTTAGTCATTGCCGGGCTTTTGCTTGGATATTATGTAGACGCCTATTTTGTGGGCGGGCTCCTCCTTTTATTAATTGTAGGATTTTTGTATTCGTCTCCATATACAAGGTTTAAGGAAAAGATTTTGCTGGACGTGATCTTTGGGGCGATCTTAACGTATCCATTAAGATTTTTTGCCGCATGGTTTATTTTTGAGCTTTCTTTCCCGCCGCTATTGCCGATTATGGGATTAGCATTTGCTAAGGCCGGAGGATATATGATGTACAAGGAACTGGACAGGCCGTTCTTTGTCTTGCAGAAAATTAAGAATTCGATTACTGCACTAAGTAAGTCCGCAAATATTTTGCTGTCATCTTTGTTTTGGCTTCTGGCGGTCGCAGCTTTTGTTTTGATGTGCCTTGGCAGCAGGTATTTCAGGTCCGAGCTTTGGGGGTACCTTCCTTTTAGATTTTTATCTTTACTCCCGCTCATTATCCCAGCCATAATAGTTACATATTTTAAGGCCTTAGACAGGCTAACAATGAGCAACAATCATTTAAGAGTCGCTGGGTTTGCATATTTTGTGCTGGCCATAGGCCTGGCATTAGTTATATGATAAGAAAAGATCAGCTTATTTTTAAAACAACACAAAAGATATGATTAATAAAAAATTACTTCCAAGTGGGTTAAGAATAGTTACCATACCCCAAAAAAATACCAACGCAGTCACTTTTTTGGTATTGGTCGGGACAGGCTCTAAATTTGAGACAAAAGATGTAAGCGGGATATCTCACTTCTTGGAGCACATGTTTTTTAAAGGAACCCAAAAGAGGCCAAACACCATAGATATCGCAGAAACATTGGATAGGGTGGGGGGGGAATATAATGCCTTCACCTCAAAGGAGGTAACCGGATATTGGGCAAAAGTTGACTCAAAACACCAAGACGTTGCCCTGGATTGGATTTCAGACATATTCTTAAATTCAAAATTAGACGCTACGGAGCTTGAGAGGGAGAAGGGGGTAATAATAGAGGAGATGAATATGTACCTAGACACTCCCACCTCTTACATCGGGGATCTTTGGGACAATGTTCTTTACGGCGACCAGCCGGCAGGATGGAAAGTAATAGGAGAAAAGGAAAATATTATAAAAATGAACCGGGACAAAATAGTGGATTATTTCAAAACCCATTATTCGGCCAAAAACACCATAGTCTGCGTTGCAGGCAATATCTCAGGTAAAGCCACGCAGGAAAAGATTAAAGAGGCATTTGAGAAGGTAAATGACATAGAGCCGAGGAAAAAGGTAGCGATTAAAGAGGTGCAGACTAAGCCAGAAAGTTTGGTGTATTTTAAGGAAACAGATCAGACTCATCTTTGTCTTGGGGTAAGAGGATATAACATTTTCCATCCTGATAGATATGCTCTCGGACTTTTAGCCACGATCCTTGGGGGAAACATGAGCTCACGCCTTTTTATTTCAGTAAGAGAAAGGCAGGGGTTGGCTTACTATATAAAAACTTTTTCTGATGTCGGTTCAGACGCAGGGTCATTTCTAACTCAGGCCGGAATAGACCATAAGAATATAGAGAAGGTCATAGGGCTGGTGTTAAGCGAATACCAAGCGCTAAAAGATAATCTTATCTCCGAGGATGAATTGCAAAAGGCCAAAGACTACACGAAGGGGAATATGTCCCTGTCTTTGGAGTCATCAGACAGCCAAGCCTTTTTTCACGCAGAGCAGGAGCTGATAAAAAATGAAATTTTAAGCCTGGATCAGATATTTGAAAAGATTGACCAGGTTACTGTAAATGATATAAAGAGAGTAGCAGGCGATATTTTTAAGAAAGATAAATTAAATTTGGCTGTCATCGGTCCGTTTAAGGACAAAGAGCAGTTCGATAAGCTACTTGAGTTAAAATGAGCAATCAAGAACACGCATTAGATATTAGCTGGGAGTCGATTCTAAAAGTTGCCTTAGCTGGGGTTATTTTTTACGTCCTGTTTTTGGTTAGGGATATTGTTATATGGTTTTTCTTCGCTCTGATCATATCTGTGCTATTTGAGCCGGCAATCGGATTTTTAAAGAGGTTTCACGTTCCGAGGGTTATGGGGGTAATCTTTATATATCTAACCTTCTTTACTCTGCTGGCCTTCAGCATATATTTTACAGCTCCGCTATTCGTAACTGAAATAAAGCAATTTTCGCAGCTGATACCCCAGTATTTTGAATCAATAAGCCCGTTATTTAAGGAATTGAAGATAGAGGCTCTCCAAAATGTTGAGAGTTTCACCCAGGCGCTAGCCGGAAATCTAGAAAAGATATCTTCGAGCATTTTCGACGCCCTAGCCACATTCTTTGGGGGAGTGGCCTCGGCCTTCTTCATCATTTCCATCGCCTTTTTCTTATCTTTAGAGGAGAGGGGTGTAGAGAGAGTATTAAGATTACTAGCTCCTAAGAAATACGAAGATTACATCCTGGCTCTCTTTGATCGGTGCCAAGCAAAGGTGAGCGGGTGGTTTGGCGCAAGGATCCTTGCCTGCCTGTTCATTATGGTGGCCTCGTTTGTGGTGTTTTTCCTGTTTAAGATAAAGTATGCCTTTGTGCTGGCATTCCTTGCCGGAATTTTAAACTTCATACCATTTCTCGGGCCTGCAATCACTGGGATTTTGTTAATCCTTTTTGTTGGAGTGGCAGACTCATGGATGAGGGCGCTGATCGTTCTAGTCGCCTTTATCGTTATACAGCAAGTTGAGAATAATATAATATCCCCGATACTAACAAAGAAGTTTGTCGGTTTGCCTCCGGTTTTAGTGCTCGTGTCTATAATAGTAGGCGGAGAGATATTCGGGTTTTTGGGGGCGATATTTGCGATCCCGGTTTTCGGGATATTGTATGAGTTTATCCGAGAGTTTCTTGAGAAGCGAAAAGAGGAAGAAGATATGCAAATAGCTTCTTAGTGTCTGATAATAAGGAAGCTTACAACTACTACTAGAAGTTGGAAGAGAACTCTCCAGTATCTGGAGATTTTTTTATTCTCCAGGAAATGAAGATTTCTATGTATATTGTAATGCCACCGTAATAGCCTGTTCTTGGGAAACATAAACAAGAGAAAACTAAGCAGATCCGGGGCTGCCCCAAAGAAAGCTGGTATCAGCACGTGAAGAAGGTTGGCGTCAGATATCTCCCACATAACAAAGATAAGTAGGAGCCCGACTAGTCCATCAGCAGCTACTCTTACAAGCTCCACTTTTGTCTTGTCCCACTTTCTATCTTTGAGGTTTTTTATTGAGTAGTCTGTGTGCGGAATAATATCTAGAATGTAATGCGAAAGCAGCGCTAGTATAATCGCTAGCGGAAGGTAGGCTACTTCTATCCCGATTGCGGCTCCGAAGGCAAGATGAGGTGTTAAAATCATGGAATTTTAATAGGCTTGTGTTAAAATACACAAATAATGAAATTCAATTACGATAGATCTATTATGACAGCTAAAAAGCAAAAATTCTATATAACTACCAGTATTGCTTACACAAACGCCTATCCGCACATAGGGTTTGCATTGGAGTCCCTCCAAGCGGATGTTATAGCAAGGTATCACAGAAATTTAGGGCAGGACACTTTTTTTCTTACAGGAACGGACGAGCACGGATCAAAAATTGCAAAGGCAGCGGAGAAAGAGGGGAAGGAGCCGAAGGATTTCGTTGATAAGATATCTGCAAGGTTCAAAGATTTAAAAGAAGTTTTAAATTTATCAAATGATGATTTTATAAGAACGACCGACGAAAAGAGACATTGGCCTTCAGTTAAGAAAATATGGCAGATATTGGAAAAGAATGGGGATATATATAAGAAGGAATACAAGGGCCTTTACTGCGTCGGATGCGAAGCCTTCATAACTAGGAAAGATTTGATTGACGGCAAATGCGCTATCCATAATAAAGAGCCGGAGGTGATAAACGAGGAAAACTATTTCTTTAAGCTTTCAAAATACGGCGCCCAAATACGAGAGGCCATAAAAAAAGAAACAATGAGGGTTGTTCCCGACACTAGGGCAAATGAAATGCTCAGCTTTATAGACCAGGGGATTGAAGATATAAGCTTCTCCCGGCCAAGGAAAGACCTTAAGTGGGGCTTCCCTGTGCCAGGTGACGACAGTCAAACTATATATGTTTGGGCAGATGCCTTAACTAATTACATTTCTGCCATAGGGTATGAAAAAGAAAATGCGCTATTTAAAAAGCTTTGGCCCGCAGACATGCACTGCATAGGAAAAGATATCCTAAGATTCCATGCTTTAATATGGCCTGGGATACTTTTGTCTGCAGGACTTGCCCTGCCAAAAACCATATTGGTTCATGGCCACATAATGTCCGGGGGTCAGAAGATGTCAAAGTCTTTAGGAAACGTTGTTGATCCCTTTGATCTAGTTAGCAAATACGGAGCAGACTCCGTGAGATATTATCTTTTAAGAGAAATACCGACGGTTGAGGACGGAGATTTTACGCTGCAAAAATTTGAAGATAGATATAACGCGGACTTGGCGGGTGGCATCGGGAATCTAGTTTCTCGAGTTTTGACAATGGCTGAAAAAAATTCTAAATCTCAAGCAGAGCGCATAGTATCTCCCGAAATCCAAAAGGAGATTGAGAGGGTGGCGGACAGCTATAAAAACAATATACTCAACTTTAAACTTAACGAATCCTTAAAATCAATTTGGGAATTGATAAACTTTTGCGACAAATATTGTGAAGTCCAAAAACCGTGGGAAAATAAGGATAGCTCTTCCCTCGTCATCTATAGCCTCCTTGTCGCGATCCTTAATATTGCAGACGACCTAAGATGCTTTCTGCCAGGAACCTCAGATAAGATTTTTAGCCAGCTTGGGGTGAAGTCTCTGGACAAAGCTCTGCCAAAGTTTAAAATAAAAAAAGGACAATCATTATTTCAGAGAGTAAGTAGCAATTTTAAAAGTGAATAGGTTGTTTCCTTGATGGAAGGAGCACAGAATGGGCAACGCGACGCCAGCAGATCCCGATGTACAGGGTTTGTTACAAAGGATAACGCAGCTTCGAATCGAGAAAGAGATTGCCCTAGAGGCCAATGAGAGCGCATCTGGCGCTTCCGATAGACTGAAAGAAAAAATCCTTGCCTTCCTAAAAAGGCTGGGATCCGACAAAGCCTTTCTCTCGCCTCTCGAAAGCCTCGAGGGGTTAGCCGATAATCTTATGCTCCTAATCCTAGGACAAAGGCACGATATAGAGTGCTTAAGGCGCGAGGCCAACAGGCTCGGCGGGATTATCGAATACATCCAAAGTGAGTCATGGGACTTAGAGAAAGATAAGAGAGAATTGGCGAAAAAGATGGCCCTAGCAGAGCTAGAGCTCGAGACACTGAAAGCAGGAAACAAAAGAGACGCAAGAAAAAGAAGATAGAAGTGGGAAAACAAAGCGTGGCCCAATCCGCGCTTTTTCTATTACATATTGACAAAAGGTGGTCTTCGTGCTATCATGTATTTATCAGAAGCAGAACTTTTACAGGCTCAATCTGGAGGAAATAGGATGGGAAATCTGAAGAGAAAGGCAAAGATGTGCCTCTTTATCATTCTGGCGTTTGCCAGTATGTGCTGAGGTCACGAACATGGGACTGGAGGGTCCCAAGCGCCGGCGAACTCGCCCGATAAGGATATCCCGACGAGTTTGGGTGTCATTTTGTGCGCGTGGTTCCCGGCCTTGAATTTATCTGGTGAAAGCCAGTTAATCATACAAGGCCAGAGAGGAGAGTAGTATGACTGCTCGGAAGACGAGACCTTCGGAAGGAACGCTGCGACCGTGGATGGTCGCAAACGCCAAGAAGCGGATCGAGGTCAGCTTCTATGACCAAGACACCGTGACTGAAATCACGGTACGAAGGGTCATCAAGATCCTGAAAAGGAGGACCGGCAGAGCCGCATAAGCCCATAAGGGCAACAGACGCAAAGCGCGATGGAGAGATCTGTCGCGCTGTTTTATTACTTGATATAATCCTATATTAATTTATCATTAATATAGTTGATCCTTAACAACTCTTCATTGTCAGGAAAGGTGGTAGATGCATGGGCGAGTTCCGGCCAACATTTCCGCAATTTAGAGACCAGGGAAAAGGTTATCTTTCCGATTTTTTAGCAAAAGAAGGGTCACCAGTCGTGCTCTTCTTCTGTCCTCGGGAGATTGATGGACAAGATTCGTGGGAGTTAATTTCGCTGGTCGAAAGGCTCTCCGCGCAGTATTGGAGGTCCATTAAGTTTTTCTGGCTAAATCCTTCGGAAGAAGGTCCTCTTGCGGGGAAGATGTCTATAGGTCGTAGACCTGTAATAATTCTAATCCATAAAAACCAAGAGATCGGCAGATTCACTTGCTCCAGCAGCGAGCCTGGAATTTATTACGAGATAGAAGCCCTATTAAACCCAAGACACAGCCAAAGCCCCATTCCAATAAGAGTTTAATTCTAAAAAACAAAGCACTCCATGAGTGCTTCTTTGTTTGTGCCTAGGTTGACATAAGCATATAATTGAATTATAATATTTCTGTTCCTTTAAATCCTTTTAACAAGAAAACGGGAAAGGAGTCGCAGAAGATGGCATTGCAGAAGTTGGTTCACCGACTTGGGGATAAGCCACCGAAGGAGTGGTTGTCTCCGATCTCTATTCCAGTCGTAATCTTTGCTTTCAGCGATTGGCGCAGGAAGGCTGATTGCGACGAAATGATGCGGGTCATTCAGGCCCTAGCAGCAGAGCCGAAATATGCACGAACCGTTTCGTTCTATTGGTTTGACCCCGATGAGAGCGGGACGATCTTCAGGGACCTGTCGTTCATCGACACCCCGTGCGTCGTCGTCATCAAGGATGGCAAAGAGATCGTTAGGTTTACCAGCGCCAGCAGCAAGTGCGCAATGACCCATCATCTGGACCACCTTCTTGATCCGGTCAGGAACCATCCGACAAAGCCGACCCAACCGTCAGCTTCGGAGGTAAGTCCCCACCGCTAGAGTTTTTTTCACACCAAACAAAGCGCGGCAATGCTGCGCTCTTTTTTTAATTTTTAAACTTGATAATATAATAATATGTTAATTGATTCGCATAGCCATTTAAATTTCAATGCGTACAAGGACGACCTGGAAGAGGTGATAAAGCGAAATGTAGCCCAAGGTGTTTGGGTTATTAATGTTGGAACAAAATTCGAGACCAGCAAAAGAGCAGTGGAGATTGCCGAAAGCCATGACGGCATCTTTGCGGCTATCGGGATGCATCCGATTCATATTAAAACCGACCTTGTTAAATTTAGAACAGATCCCGAAGAAGGATCATTTGAGGCTCTGGGAGAGAATTTCGATAAGCAAAGGTATATGGAGCTTGCTAACTCAGAAAAAGTTGTGGCCATAGGTGAAGTCGGATTGGATTACTATTACAAACCAAAGACCTCCAAGAAGCTCGAGGAGTTTAAGGGCGAGCAGAAGAAGTTACTCTTAGAGGAATTGGACATGGCAGAGGAGTTAGACTTGCCAGTCATATTCCACTGTAGGATGGCCCATAAAGACCTAATAGAGATTCTAAAGGTTAGGCCAAAAATCAGGGGAGTTATACATTGCTTCACTGGAAGCAAAGAAGAGGCGGAGGAGTATATTAAATTAGGCTTTTATATCGGCTTAAACGGCATTATTTTCAAATTAGATTTAGATAGTGTTATAAAAATCATTCCAATAGAAAATATTTTGATTGAAACCGACTGTCCATACTTAACCCCGCCACCCGCAGGTCCGAAGGATATGAGAAACGAGCCAATATTCGTAAAGCACGTCGCGGAAAGAATAGCAGAGCTTAAGGGTATAAACTACGAGGATGTTGCAGATATAACTACCGACAACGCAAGAAATTTGTTTAATATATAAAAGAAAGACCAGCCTTGGGGCTGGTTTTTTGTTTGTTAGTCTAATTTTTCGGGTGTCTCGGAGAAGAGTCTCACGAGTATGTCTGGGAAGTCTGCGAAGCCGTCGGGCTTAAGCAGAAATACATCCGCTGGGCTGTAGTCTTCGCGATCCACGGTGCTGGTTAAAATGATCGGGATGCCTGGGTGGATTTTTTTCATCCACTCTGCTAATTCAATGCCGTTCATTAACGGCATTGAGAAGTCGGTTATTACTAAATCTACCTTCTGTCCAGCTTGAAGCTTTGCTTGGGCGTCTCTGCCATCTGTGGCCTCGATCACTGTGTGGCCGCCCAGAACACTCTCAATCAAGAGCTTTCTCATCGGCGGAAGATCGTCGACTAACAAGATGATCACTTGATTCTCCTTCCCCAAAAGAGTTAACGAACTACTCTAGTTATACCCTTTTTTGCCTTATTGTCAATGAGGGAGTAATAAAACAAGCTAGATTTCTCTAGCTTTTTTGGGGTGTAGATTCTAGGCCTGCGCTGAAGAGTGCTCTTCGACCAGCCTTTTGACGCCGTGGCCAAGCTCCTCGATGTCGAAGGGCTTCACATAGAAGGCATCAACCTGCTGGGGAACGGGCCCTAAGTCCGTGCCGCTGATCAAAACCACGGGGGTTTGGGGATAGTCCCTCTTGATCACGGTGGCCATATCGACGCCGCTCATTTCGGGCAGAGCGTTGGTGGTGATCACCGCGTCAAAGGGAACTCGGCACTTTTCCATGGCTGCTAAGGCGACTTCGGCAGAATAGACAAGGATTACGTGGTAGCCTTGATCGGTAAAATAATCCGTCAGCACCTCGCTGACTTCCGGATTGTTCTCGACAATAAGCAGTTCCATGAAATCTCCTTCGTGTTAGCGACAAAGAACTCCCTTTCTTATACTACATTTTATTCATTTGTCAATCTTTTATCTTGGGATACTTGTGATATTATAAGGAATTAAAGAACGTATATGGAAAGGGTAAAATACAATCCTCAAAAAATAGAAAAGAAGTGGCAGGCTGTTTGGGCTAAGAATAATTTCTATAAAGCAAAAGATTCTTCTAAGAACCAAAAGTTTTACGTTTTAGTCGAATTTCCTTATCCGTCAGGAGACGGGCTGCATGTCGGCCATTGCCGAAGCTTTTCTGCCTTTGATGCCGTTGCAAGGAAAAAGAGAATGCAGGGTTTTAACGTCCTATACCCCATGGGTTGGGATGCCTTTGGCTTACCAGCTGAAAACTATGCTATTAAAACCGGGATCCATCCTTCGATAACAGTTAAAAAGAATATCGCCAACTTCAAGCGCCAGATGAAAAGTCTCGGGCTTTCCTTTGATTGGGACAGGGAGATAAATACCACAGATCCAAAATACTATAAATGGACCCAATGGATATTCTTACAGCTTTTCAAACATAACCTGGCCTATAAAAGAAGAATGCCCATAAATTGGTGTTCGGCTTGCAAGACCGGACTTGCAAATGAAGAGGTGGTTGAGGGTAAGTGCGAAAGGTGCGGCAATATCTCCGAGCAAAAAGAGAAAGAGCAGTGGATGTTAAAGATAACAAAATATGCAGATAGGCTCATCAAAGACTTAGACACCGTCGACTATTTAGATAAGATAAAATCTCAGCAGATAAATTGGATAGGGAGGAGCGAGGGAATAAATTTTAAGGAAACAATAAAGGATTTAAATATCGAGGTTGAAGTCTATGACTCCATCCCCCAGACATATATTGCCCAGACTTTTACGGTTATCGCCCCAGAGCATCCTTTGGTGGAGAAACTGATTCATGGAACGCAATACGAGAAGCCCGTAATGGAATTTGTTGAGAATATAAAAAAGAAAAAGCTTGCCAACCAATTCGATATCGAAAAAGAGATGGGCGGAATCTTTACCGGCAGATATATAAAAAATCCTTTCGGCAAGGGAGACCTTCCTATTTGGATCGCCTCGTATGTCGTAGCAGATTACGGAACTGGAATGGTTAATTGTTCAGCTCACGACGCAAGAGATTTTGCGTTTGCTAAGAAGTACGGGATTCCGTTGAGGATAGCCCTACTCCCAAAGGATGGGGAGCTGGCAAAGAAGGTAGAGGGCCTAGAGGTTTTTTATCGCGAGCCCGATGGACTTATTCAGGAGCCCTTGGAATTTAAGGGGATGAGATGGGACGAATCAAGGGATAAAATTATTGACTATATTGTTAAAAACGGGTTAGGGAAAAAGACAGTACAGTATAAGCTGCGCGACTGGGTTTTTTCGCGCCAGCACTATTGGGGAGAGCCTATCCCAATAATCCATTGCGCGGTCTGCGGAGCCGTTCCCGTCCCAGAAAAGGATCTGCCGGTTAAATTACCTTTTGTTAAGAACTACCAGCCTACCGGGACCGGGGAGTCGCCTTTAGCCGCAATATCTTCCTGGGTAAATACTAAATGTCCGAAGTGCGGCGATCCAGCCAAGAGAGAAACCGACACAATGCCAAACTGGGCAGGATCTTCTTGGTATTTTATGAGGTATATAGATCCCAAGAACGATAAAATGGCTGCTGACCCAAAGAAGCTTAAATATTGGATGCCGGTTGATTGGTATAATGGCGGGATGGAACATACTACGCTTCATCTTCTGTATTCCCGCTTCTGGTATAAGTTTTTATATGACATTAAGGTTGTTCCTCAGTCTGAGCCGTATGCTAAGAGAACCTCCCATGGGGTGGTACTGGCAGAGGATAACCAGAAGATGTCAAAATCTAGAGGAAACGTCGTAAATCCAGACAGCGTCATAAAAGAGCATGGAGCAGATACCTTAAGGGTCTACGAGATGTTCATGGGTCCGTTTGACCAGATGATTGCCTGGGATACAAAAGGAATTATAGGGGTAAGAAGATTTTTGGAAAGATTCTGGAATTTATCTTTGGGTTCTGCAAAGAATAAAAAAAGCACCACAGAAATTTTAATTGCCCTTAACCGACTGATTAAAAAAGTTACGGAGGATCTCGATGCAGCAAAGTTTAATACAGCTGTAGCTGCGTTCATGGAATTTTCAAACTTTGCCGCAGAGTGCCAAAATGACATTGGGATAGACGCAGTAAAGGAATTGCTCGTATTATTTTCTCCTTTCGCCCCGCACATCGCCGAAGAGCTATGGAGCGAGATTGGGAATAAGAAGAGCATCAACCTGGAGAAATGGCCGAAGCACGACGATAAATTAACCAAACAAGAATCGGTTACAATAATTGTGCAGATTAATGGAAAGGTTCGTGATAAAATAGAGGTTAGTTCGGGCATGCCCGAAGAAGAGGTAAAAAAGATGTGTTTGGCGCGCGAAAAAATAAAGCCGCAAATAGAAGGGAAAGAAATAAAAAAGATAATTTTTGTAAAAGACAGACTAGTTAATATCGTTTTATGAAAAAAGAAATATTATTAGGGAACGAAGCAATAGTTAAAGGAGCCTTGGAAGCTGGGGTTAATTTTGTCTCAGGGTATCCTGGATGTCCCTCAGCAGAGGTGGGAGATATGTTTGATAAAATCGCAAAGGATAACGGAGTTTATGCAGAGCTATCCACAAACGAGAAGGTAGCTTTGGAAGCTGCGGCTGGAGCAAGTTTTTCGGGATTAAAGACATTGGTGGATATGAAGAGCTTCGGTGTAAACGTCTGCGCTGACAGTTTGTTGCCCCTGGCATACACAGGGACAAAGGGGCCGATGGTGATAGTCGTCGGGGACGATCCTTCCTGTTGGAGCTCTGCTCAGACGGAACAGAACTCAAGAGCTTATGCGTATTTAAGCCATATTCCGTTTCTTGAGCCCGCAGATCCTCAGGAGTGTTACGATTTTACAAAATTAGCTTTTGAGCTTTCAGAAAAGTTTAATCTTCCGATTGTGCTAAGAACCACTGTCAGGGTAGCCCATCAAAAGATGCCAGTAGAGCTGAGCGGCGAGTATGTGAAAAGTACAGAGATGAAGAAGGGAGAGTTTGTAAAAAATCCTCATCAGTTTTGCACCATGCCTCCGAGAGTTTTGGAAATGAAAAAGGAGCTTTTGGCAAAGATCGAGAAAATAAAGGCGTTCGCCGACAAGTCAAAGATAAATAAGGTGATTGGCGCGAAGGGGAAGGTCGGGGTTATAGCTTCCGGCGTTGCGTACCTGCATGTGATGGAAGCTCAAAAAGAGTTAGGGCTTAATCTCCCCGTTCTTAAGCTTGGGTTTTTCTATCCGCTGCCAACAAAAAAGATCGGACTATTTATTAAGGATCTTAAGAAGGTCTTAATTGTAGAAGAGCTTGACGGATATGTAGAAAAAGAGATTAATGCGTTGGCAAAGGAAATAAATCCAAAGCTTCAGGTTTCTGGCAAAGACATACTGCCTGAAGTTGGCGAGTTAAATTCAGAAAAGCTATCAGTGGCTCTTGCCAAATTTGCGAATAAAAAATTTGTAGCTTACAAATTGAAGGATTTGAGTCTTCCAAGGAGATTCCCACGGCTTTGCGTTTCCTGCCCTTATTGGTTTGTTTTCCCGACTCTTAAAAGAATAGCTCCAAAAGCTGTTTTTGGCGGAGACATCGGCTGCTACATGATAGCGGGATATCCTCCTCATAACATTCAGGACTATGTATTTTCCATGGGAGCTTCTATGGGTATAAGCCACGGAGTTAAAAAAGCAACGAACCAAAAGGTAATATCCCTTATAGGAGATGGAACGTTTTTCCACGCAGGAATCCCTGGATTGATTAACGCAGTATATAATAAATCCAATCCTTTGATAATTGTTTTGGATAACAGAATAACAGCGATGACAGGGCATCAGACAAATCCTGGTGTAGGAAAGACCGGAATGGGAGAGGTTACGGAGGAGCTGAAGGTCGCTGACATTGCAAAGGCCTGCGGAGTAAAGCACATTAAGGTCTTGGATCAAGGGAACATGAAGGAGTTTGAAGAAACAGTCAAGGATTTTCTAGAGAAAGATGAAGTATCATTAATAGTCTGCCGCAGAATCTGCGCGCTTTTAGCTCAAAGACAAAAAAATGGATAAAACATTTAATATAATAATCATGGGTACTGGGGGACAGGGGTTGGTAACTTTAATCTCCGTCATAAATGAAGCCGCTTTTATTGCCGGCTATGATGTGAAATCAGCTGAGATGCGAGGGCTATCCCAAAGAGGCGGGAGCGTGGAGACGAATATAAGGTTTGGTAAGAAAGTCTTCTCTCCGATGGTTCAGAATGGCAAGGCCGATTTAATATTAGGTCTGGAAATGATTGAAGGGCTGAGGGCTTTTTCCCGTTCAGGAGAGGGCGCTAAGTTTTTGGTAAACAAGTATCTTCTACCGTTTGAGGGATCTCCCAAAGAAGAGGAAGTGATGGAAAAATTAGGAAAAATCAAAAAGGATAATTTTTATCTAGTTCCGGCTTCCGAGATATGCAAGAAGGAATTTAATAACGAGATTGTTTCGACGACTTATCTTTTGGGATACGCAGTTTCCAAAAAGTTGCTGCCGCTAAAAGCAGAAGATATTTTAAAGGCCATAAGAAAGGTGATTAATCCAAAATACTTAGAATTAAACGAAAAAGCGTTTAAGCTAGCTCAAAATGGTTAAAAAGGTTGTTATTGCTGCAGCAGGCCAGGGAACTCGCATGCTACATCTAACAAAGAATAAGTGCAAGCATCTAATTAAGGTTCGTAAGAAGCCTTTTTTAGCCTATGTTTTAGACAACCTCAAGAAGGCCGGATACAAGGAGTTCGTCCTTGTTACGGGTTTCTCCGGCGATCTAATGAGGGACTTTCTCAAAGAATATAAATATAACGCAACAGTTGTTAACCAATTTGAGATCCTGGGTCCCAAAGAAAAAATGTATGGCACAGCCTGTCCCTTAATGTGTGTTAAGGATATCGTAGGCAAGGAGCAGTTTCTCTTTGTAAATGGGGATAATCTTTATTCGGTTAAGGATTTAAGGGCTATGAGAATAGACGATGATTATAATTATGTTGCGGCCCTAATCCATGAAAACCCTGAGAAATACGGAGTTTTAATTACTGACGACGGGTTTCTTAAAGAGATAATAGAAAAGCCCAAAAAATATGTCGGGGATTTAATTAACGTCGGGATGTACAAGTTTACCTCCGAAGTTTTCGATCAGCTTCCAAAGATAAAAAAATCAAGCAGAGGTGAGTATGAGATCACCGATGTCGTCTCGCTTCTAGCAAAAAATAGGAGAGTAAAGATAAAAAAGATTAAAGAGTACTGGAAAGATTTTGGAAGCCCATCTGACGTTATAAAGCTTTCCAAGTTTTTAAAAGAGCATGAATGTAATTAAAATTGACGCCAATGATTTTGAGGGCGCGCTTTCAGAAATAGTGGGGCGACTTCAAAGAGGGGAGGTTCTTATCCTGCCCACAGATACTGTTTACGGATTAGTATGCGATGCTGCAAACGAGAGTGCGGTGGGAAAAATATTTAAAATAAAGAATAGAGATCTATCGAATCCTCTGCCCGTATTTGTGGAGGATATAAAGATGGCAGAGGATTATGCTTTTATTGACTTGGCCCAGAAGGAATTTTTGAAAAATAATTGGCCCGGAGCCACAACTGTTATTTTAAAAGCAAAACCTGGGCTATCGAAGCTGGTATATAAAAATGATACAATTGGATTGCGTCAGTCAAGTCACGAGTTAATAAGCAGCGTAATGGGTCGCTTCAAGAGGCCGTTAGCGCAAACTTCGGCGAATATTTCCGGGCAAGGAGCCTTAACAAGTATTAAAAAGGTTCTCGGGCAGTTTGAAGGTGCAGAGGTCCAGCCGGATGCAGTTGTAGACGCGGGGGATTTGTCAAAGAATGAGCCATCAAAGATAGTCGATTATTCGGATAGCAAAATTAAAACTATTAGAAAATAAAAAATATATGAAACTAAAAAAAGCAGATCCACAAGTAGATAGGTTAATAGAATTAGAGACAGAGAGGCAGAAGACTTCTCTTGAGATGATCCCTTCAGAGAATCATACTACTCCTGCGGTTAGGGAGGCTTTGGGGTCAATATTAACCGATAAGTATGCAGAAGGTTATCCTGGAAAGAGATATTATGCCGGATTAGTGTACTACGACAAGTTGGAGAATCTATGTATAGATAGGGCAAAGAAGCTCTTCGGGGTGCCTCATGCTAATGTTCAGCCGTATTCTGGGTCCCCCGCGAATCAGGCAGTATATTTAGCCTGCTGCCAGCCAGGAGACACCATAATGGGCATGTCTATGCCTCACGGAGGCCATTTAACCCATGGCTGGAAGGTTAACTTTTCTGCTAAGTTTTTTAACGCAGTCCAATACGGTTTGGATCCCAAAACCCAGATGTTTAATTACGAAGAGATAAAGAAGCTGGCTCAAGAGGTAAAACCTAAGCTGATCTGGGTTGGGGCCACTGCTTACCCTAGGATTTTTGATTGGGCAAAGTTCAAAGAAATCGCCGATTCCGTCGGAGCTTATCTTGCGGCCGACATCGCCCACATCGCGGGCCTAGTTGTCGCTGGTGCCCATCCGAGCCCAGTGCCTTTCGTGCACATAGTAACAACCACAACACATAAGACCTTGAGGGGCCCTCGGGGTGGAATGATAATGGTGACCGAAGAGGGATTAAAAAAGGATATTGATTTAGGAGATAAGATTAATAAAGCTGTGTTCCCGGGCCTGCAGGGCGGACCACACGAGAACAGGGTTGCTTCATTGGCAGTTTGTTTAAAAGAAGCCGCAACTCCAGCATTTAAGAAATACGGCAAGCAAGTAGTTAAGAACTGCCAGGCTTTGGCTGAGGAGTTAAAGAAACATGGGTTTAACCTAGTGACAAATGGGACTGATAACCACTTAGTTTTGATTGACTTAAGGAATAAAGACATTTCTGGGAAGGATGCACAACTAAGATTGGAAGACGCGGGGATTACAATAAATAAAAACGCTATTCCTTTCGATCCAAATCCTCCGTTCAACCCTTCTGGAATAAGAATGGGGACTCCGGCAATAACAACAAGGGGAATGAAGGAGCCGGAGATGAAGAAGGTGGCTAGCTGGATTAACCAAGTAATATCAGATCCAAAATCAGTTTCACGCGTTAGAGGAGAAATTAAGAACTTCTGCAAGAAGTTTCCATTACCAAAATAATGTTTTCTATTTTCAGAACCATTAATCCATTTGCTGGCAGGTGGAGGGCGTTAGATTTCGTCGCCATATTTTTTGCGCGATTTTTGCCGTATCTGATGATGGTTTTCCTTTTTGGCGCGGCAGTATGGGCGAGCAGAATTTCACTGTTTCTTTATCCCTTGTTATCGGGGCTATTTTCCAGGTTTGTTTTCGGAGAGGCTACTTATATCTTCTACAGGAAAGATAGGCCCGCAACAATAGACGGTTCGAACGTGCTGATTCCTGTTCCAAGGACTCCCTCCTTCCCATCCGGCCACGCCTCTTTCTTTTTTGGCTTATCATTCATGCTTTTTTCAAGAAGTGCATCCCTGGCAGTAATATTTTTAATTTGCACCTGCCTGGTAACAATTTCCAGGGTTTTTTCAGGAGTTCATTGGTTTAAAGATATCTTGGCTGGGATGATATTTGGCGCGTTGTCTGCATTAATAGTTTACTACTTATTATTACCATGGGCATTATCCAATCTATTATTCTAGGGTTAGTTCAGGGGCTAACGGAGTTTCTGCCAGTTTCTAGCTCCGGCCACTTAGTCATATTCCAGAAATTAATGGGGCTAAAAGAAGCACCTATATTTTTTGATACCTTGATCCATTTGGGAACCTTAACTGCAGTAGTTTTCTTTTTAAGAAGAGAGATAGTGGCTATTTTAAGGACGCTTGCCGATAAAGGAACCCAGAGGCTCATTTTTAATTTAGTCCTAGCAACTATTCCTGCAGTCGCAGCTGGGTTACTGCTTAGAGACATAATCGGCGAGGTTTTTAACTCCTTAACCATAGTTGGATTCGGTCTTCTATTTACGAGTTTGATTTTGTTTTTAACAAAATTCGCTAAGAAGAAAAAAGAAATCGGGCAGTTAAGCTGGGTCGATAGTTTGTTTGTGGGAATTTTTCAGGCTTTTTCTATTCTTCCGGGGGTTTCCCGCTCAGGAAGCACTGTTTCTGCGGGATTATACCGAGGACTAGAATCCGAGAGCGCATTTAGGTTCTCCTTCTTAATGGCGATCCCTGTCATATTGGGGGCAGGTATTTTACAGATAGGAGATATCCAAAGTAATTTTTCTTCCGCGAGCCTGATCTCAAATTTGATCGGCTTTGTTGTTTCTGTCGTAGCGGGATTTTTGGCGCTAGGAATATTGGAGAAAATCATGTTAAGGGGAAAGGTCCACTATTTTTCCATCTATTGTTTAATTTTAGGAGTTTTAGTAATAATATTTAAATAAAAATCATGACACTAAAAGAATATCAGGAGCTATGCAAGAGAACCTCAAGTAAGTTTGATAATCCGGAAAAAGAAATAATGACTTGGGGGTTGGGAGTCGCAGGGGAGGCGGGAGACCTAGCGGGATGCATTAAAAAGACCTTTTCTCATGGGAATGACCAAAAAGCTGGGATAAAGGAAAACCTTGGAGACACGATGTGGTATATGGCAATGATTTCCAACTTCTTTGGTTGGGATTTTGACGAAATACTGCAGGAGAACATCGAGAAATTAAAGAAAAGATACCCCCAGGGGTTTACGGAGAAAGACGCATCAAGGAATAATACGAGAGTAGATTGGAACGAGAAATAGGAAATAAAAAAAGCGACTGTTGGTCGCTTTTTAGTTAGTAAAATATTTTGATTAGTTGGATGAGTAAGGTGCCCGTCCACACTATGGCTATGAATGCCCAGAACATCCCAGGGGCGCGATGGTATGCGTAGAATGATCCGATTGCGCACAGGGCAGCGCTAATGCAAAGAGTAAGTTCCATAGTGAAGGATTTCTCGCCAGGCAGTGCTTGGGAGATTGTGAGCGCTAGGTGCAGCACCATAATTGGTATTAAGACGCCGAGAATTAACCTGCTTTTTGTGCTTGCCTTGGTGGTAGCTCGCATTGTTCCTTCCCTTCTTTTGTTAAAGGTCTAGTTGCTATATTCCGCAACAGCCGTAATTAGAAACATGACCGTCATCGGTCATCTTCAGCGTAAAACCAGAGCAGTTAAGCGGATTATAATCTAAGATATAGATAGTCCTGTTTTCGATTCTCTCGGTATCAATCGAAGCTGTCACGCTGGCCCAATCAATGTCTCCCTGGGGACTGTCTTTGAAGTTATCCAGTTTTACCCAATTATTAGCATGTTGGTCTAGAATTTTACCGTCAGAAGTTTTAAGAAAGCTGATAAAATCATCCTTTGAATTTATAGTCACATCAAATTTGTATCTGTCCTCCGGGCCACAATTTGGAGACGCTTCTTTTGGGGAGGCGCCAAATGGATCGCTCTCAAGCCCAGCTGGATGCTTCAGCAAAAAAGAGCCTAATCCGATGGCAAGTGCTACGATGAGGGCCCCATAAATAACTCTTTTATTCATTGGATATTTGAGGATTATTGGTACTTAGTGCCTAGGGAGGGAGTTGAACCCTCAAGAGCCGAAGCTCATGCGATTTTGAGTCGCACGCGTATGCCAGTTCCGCCACCCAGGCAAATATTTAATTTAGTTATATCTTGCCACGTTATTTTTAACTTTACAATACTTAAAAGAGTGATTAAATCACTCTTTTTTCTTGTTTACTAGCGCTCTTCCCAGTGAGCTTCTATCACTTTGTCAGGGGATGCCTTAGATAATTTTTGGAAGTCTTTGCAGGAAACCTTGTGTAGTACCGCAGCCCTGTATTTTGAAAGGTAGGCCTCTACTTTGTCTCCCGGCTCCGGGAAGCAACATTTGGCAAAAGTCACGCGGATTCCTTTTTGTCCGGCAAGATATAGCTCTAGTCCCTGCTTTCTCTTGGGTTTTTCTTTGCGAGTAATTTTTTCAGTTATCTCAAAGACCTTCCTTTTTATTATCGAAGGGATCTTAGCAATTTTGGCGGATATTCCGGCCCTGGCTAGTTCTTTCTTGATGTGAGAAATTGCTAAATTCGTTTTAACGGTTTTTAGCCAATCAAGAGACGGCTCTCTTTTTTTGTTGATAATGATTTCTACGACGTCGCCATTTTTTAATTTTTCTGATAAGGGAATAATTTTTCCATTTGCCTTTGCTATGTCGCAGTGGTTCCCGATGTCTGAGTGAACCGCGTATGCAAAATCAATCGGAGTAGAGTCTTTGGCTAAAGCAACGACATCTCCCTTGGGAGTGAAAACAAAAGTTTTGTTCTCGTAGAAGTCTATTCTGAACGTCTTCAGAAACTCAGGGATTTCTTTGGATAATTTGAGGCCCTCTTTGTCTTTTGCTAGGTCTATTTTTTCTTTATATGCCCAGTGAGCGCAAATTCCGTACTCGGCTTCTTTGTGCATCTCCGGAGTCTTTATCTGAATTTCCGTTATCTGTCCCTTATCGGAGAACACGGTCGTGTGCAGCGACCGATAGCCGTTAGTTTTTGGCTTTGCGATGTAGTCGTCTATCTCTTCCTCTAGGGGCTTGTAGTACTTATGGATAATGCCGAGGGTTTTATAGCAGTCATTAACGTTGTCTACTATAATTCTTAAAGCTAAGAGGTCGTGGATCTGTCCGATGTCCATGTTCTTCTTTAGGAGTTTTCTGTATGTGCTCCAGTAGGTCTTTGGACGCCAGTTAATATCAATAACCTTAACCCTTTCTTTCTCAAGGACCCTCTTTAAGTGTTTGGCAAATGTCTTCAGATACTTCGCCCTCTCCCTATATTCTTCCTTAATATATGTCTTTACCCAGGCAGATTTTTCTGGGAAAAGATAAGAGAAAGATAAATCCTCCATTAAGGATTTTATCTCCCAAATACCAAGTCTCTCAGCTATTGGGGCAAATATCTTTAACGTTTCTAGGGCATATAGCACCTGCTGCTCCCTTTGTAGGTAGTTTAAGAAGTGAAGGTTATCAAGTCTTGACGCAAGTTCGATTAAGATAACGCGCAGGTCCTGAGCCTGAGCAAAAAACATTCTTCTTAAGTTTTCAAACTTTTCTTCGGTGAACTTGGCTTTGTCTTTTTTGATAGTCAGCGGGTAATGAATCTTCCCAAGTCCGGAGACTTTTTCCACAAGAAACGCGGTCTCTTTCCCAAACTTTCTTTCGATTTCCCTCAGTTCCATTTTTTTGGCCGAAGAGGGCGATTCATCAACTACGTCGTGCAGCAGGGCGGCGGCCAGCGTCTCTGAATCAAGCCCCATATTCTTTAAGAGTAGGGCTACTCTTAGTGCATGGTCTATGTAGTTTTCTTGAGACATCCTTTCTCTCTCCTTATATGCCTCTTGAGCAAAATCAAAAACCTTCTCTATTAAATAGGGCTTATCAGTGTTTTTGATTAGATTCTTAAGCTTCTGATTCGTCTGCATTTTTTTCTTTATGGTCGCACTCCTTATTGGAGCATTTAATCGCCTTTCCTTTCTCTACTAATAAAGAATCGCACTTAGGACACTTGCGGTCTATCGGCTTGTCCCAAAGAGCAAAATCGCAGTCTGGGAATTTATTGCAGCCATAGAATACTTTTCCTTTCTTTGTCCGTTTCCCGGTCAGCTCTCCTTCTTTACACTTTGGGCACTTTATCTTCAAAATATCGGAATCTCCTTCAATTGATTCTGCATATTTGCATTCAGGGAATTTCGGACAAGCGTAGAATCTGCCGAATCTCCCAAGGCGCTCTACGAGAGGTGTGTTGCATTTGGGGCAGAATTTACCGGTCGGCTTATCTGTAATGTCTGACTTTAGAACTTCTTCGTATTTATCTTTTAGATTCTTGGCGAACGGGGTGTAAAAATCACGGCAGGTTTTAACTAGCGTGTCTTTGCCTTCGGCAACCTCGTCTAGTTCCTTTTCTAACTTTGCGGTAAAGTCAGTGTCTACTATTTGGGGGAAGTGTTCCACTAAAATATCATTAACCACGGTTCCGATCTCTGTCGGCTTGAATCTCTTTTGTTCGTCTTTCTCGATATAGTTTCTAGTTTGGATCGTGGCCAAGGTTGGGGCGTATGTTGACGGCCTCCCTATGCCGTTTTTTTCAAGAGCTTTAATGAGGCTTGCTTCATTATATCTTGCTGGAGGTTCGGTAAAATGCTGCGCTGATTCCAGTTTTATTAAATCAACCATTTCGTTCGTTTCCAGCACCGGCAAATCTTCTTCGGTGAACTTCATAGGGTAGGCCTTTAAAAACCCGTCGAATTTTAGAACTTGGCCAGTTGCGTGGAATGTATAATTCTTCGCCTCTATATCTGCCCTGGTTTCATCAAATGCTGCGCTGGCCATTTGGCAGGCAATAAATCTTCTCCAGATCAAATCATAAAGCTTGAAGTGCTTCTCATCCAGTTTTGCTTTTATGCTTTCCGGAGAGCTCTCGGCAAAGGTAGGCCTTATTGCTTCGTGAGCTTCTTGAGTCCTTCCTTTTGAAACATACTGCCTGAAAAATCCTGCCCAATAATTTTTGCCGTATTTTTCTTCGATGAATTTTTTTGAAGAACCCAAAGCTAATTGAGAAAGGTTAACCGAGTCTGTTCGATGATATGTGATGTAGCCTTGTTCATAAAGACCCTGGGCAATGCTCATAGTGAATTTGGCGGGGAAGTGCAGGCGCTTCCAGGCTTCTTGCTGGAGGGTGCTGGTAGTAAAAGGAGGAAGGGGGTTCTTCTTTGCTTCTCTTTTCTCTACGCTTACCACCTTATACTTAGCCCCGGCCAGATCATCAACAATGTCTTTAGCCTCTTTCTCTGATTTTACATCCATCTTTCCTATCGGTTTTCCGTCTTTCTTTGTCAGGAAAGACCTAAACTCCTTGCCGTCATTTTTTAACAGAGCTTCAATTGACCAATATTCCTCCTTGATGAATTTTTCTCTTTCCCTTTCTCTTTCAACAACCAATTTGACGGCAACTGATTGAACTCGGCCTGCGGAAAGGCCCTTGGCGATCTTTTTCCAGAGGAATGGGGAAAGCTTGTATCCTACTATTCTGTCCAGGATCCTTCTTGCCTGCTGGGCATCTACCAGGTTCATATCAATGGAGCGCGGGCTCTTTAAAGCATCCTCAATTGCGGTCTGTGTAATTTCGTGAAAAACAATTCTTTCCGGGTTTTTTAATTTCAAAACTTCAGATAGGTGCCAGGCAATTGCTTCTCCTTCCCGGTCCTCATCAGTCGCCAGTATCGTCTTTACATCCTTGCCCGCGGCCTTTTTGAGCATTGAAACAGTCTTCTTTGCTTTTGTGGGAATAACGTACTCTGGAGCAAAATCTTTCTCAACATCAACACCTAGTTTTCTCTTGGGCAAATCCCTGACGTGCCCAAAAGAAGACAAGACCTGATAGTCTTTTCCTAAAAATTTCTGGATCGTCTTTGCCTTAGTGGGACTTTCAACAATGACTAAATTCATGTGGTTTTGATTAATTAAGGATTAATTCTTACAGGTTATTGATAATACTGTCAAACAAATCAGCTTCTTTCTATAATAACACGAAAGGCAAAGACTCTTGAAATTTGGCCCTTTTAATGTAACATTTAAGCCGGCATCTTTTACAACCCAAAAAGGAGATTTGTGATGAAGAAATTTCTCAGTAATATCCTCAGTCATTTCGGAGGACAAAAGGAGATTGTACTAGGAAGAAGCGAGATTGAAGCAACCCTGCCGCACCGGGGCGATAAGCTTCTTTTAAACAGAGCCGTGATCAGCGAGCAGAAGATCGTCGGGCAATTTCTTGTTACCGAAGAAGTCTGCGCTGGCCACGTCATTGCCGGAGTCGCGCTGATGAGAGGATCTGACTTCTGCGACATGGCAGCCCAGCTTATCGGAATTCTCGTTTCTCAACACCCGGAAATCAACGGTCCCTTCAAGGACGGCACCAAGACTCTTGCCGCTCTAAGATATGACGGCGTTTCTTTCAGGGCAGCGGTTCACCCAGGCGAGATGGTTTATATCGAAACCAATATCAACCTCGAAGTGGACGAGCGCCATGGATTTGTCGAGATCACCGGCGGAAGATTTATCGTCCGAGTGGGCGATTCTCCAAAGCCGCGGGTTACGATCTCCGCAGTTACGTTGACGCCAGTCGACACCGAAAGCATTAAAACCAAAACAGGTTAGCTAACAAGCTAGCCTTTTTTATTACTTCCTCAGTCTTTCTACCGCGTCTGCCACCATCTGGCAGTAAAGGTTAAGTCCTATGCGATTAATGCTGCCGGATTGCTGTTTGCCCAATATGTTTCCTGCACCCCTCATTTCCAGATCCTTCATTGCGATTCTGTAGCCTGAACCCAGCTCTTCAGCTTCTTTCAAGGCAGCAAGCCTTTGAGCCGCTTTTCCTTTGAGCTTTTTGTTGTAAAGGAAATACGCAAAAGCTTGGTGGTGGGATCTTCCGACCCTTCCCCTTATCTGGTACGCCTGAGACAGGCCCAGCTGCGTTGCGTCGGCTATTATTATAGTATTTACGTTCGGGATATCTATCCCGTTTTCAATAATTGTGGTTGCTATTAAAACATCAAACTTTTTGTTCTGGAAATCGTCCATTATCCTGACCAGCTCCCTTTCGTTCATCCTGCCATGAGCCGTCGCCACCTTAATATCCGGTAGTAATTCCTGGATCGCCTTTTTAACCAGTTCTATCGTTTCTACGCGGTTGTGAAGATAATATACCTGTCCGCCTCGCGCAAGCTCATGCTCAATAGCTTTTTTAACAATCCCCTTGGTTCTTGGAACAATAAAAGTTTTTACGGAAAGCCTCCCGGCCGGGGGAGTCTGAATAAGGCTGACCTCTCTTAAAGAGGAAAGAGACAGATAAAGCGTTCGAGGAATGGGGGTTGCAGACAAGGAAAGAATATCTATCTTGCTTCTTAGCTGCTTTAACTTTTCTTTTTGCTTAACTCCAAACCTCTGTTCGTCGTCTATAATTAATAAACCTCTGCCGTCTTTTTGAAACAAAAGCTCGGATATGTCGCCGGATAAAACTCTATGAGTCCCGATTAAGATATCTATTTTGTTTTCTTTTAGTTTTTCTATTATCTCTTTTTGTTCCTTATTTGTCTGAAGTCTAGTAAGCAGGCCTATCCTAATAGGTATCTCTTTTAATCTTGCAACGAAATTATTGTAGTGCTGATCAGCTAAAATCGTGGTCGGCGCGATAAGAACGGTCTGGTGGCCTGACTTGGCAACCTTTACGGCAGCCCTTAGAGCAACCTCGGTTTTTCCAAACCCTACGTCTCCGCAGACTAGTCTATCCATTGGCTTTGATTTTTCCAAGTCATTCATTACTTCGGCAATTACTTGAGCCTGGTCGGGAGTCTCCTGATATTTAAAGGTTGCCGCAGCTGCAATATCAATCTCGTCCTGAGGAAGGTATGGAGGGCGCTCCGCCATTTCTCTTTTTGCATAAACATCCAAAAGCTCCTTTGCCAGCGCCTCGGTCTCTTCTTTTATCTTGCCTTTTGTCTTCTGCCAGAGCGAGGAGCCAAGACGCGATATCTTAGGTTCGACGAACCCCACGTAGCGCGATAGTTTTCTCTCTAATCCAAAAGGAACGTAAAGCTTGTCGTTTTCTGCATATTCTAAAACATAATAGTCTGCATCCTCGGCCCCTTTCTCATTTCCTGTGTATTTTCCGATTCCGTGGTCCAAGTGCACCAGGTAGTCCCCGGGCTTTAAACCTTTTAAATCTGAAAACAGTTTTTGAGATTTTAATTTCTTTTTTAAAATCTCTTTTGATCTTTCTTCGTTTTCAATTGCGATTTTTAAAACCTCAATAGCCTCAATTTTGTTTCCAAGTAAATCCAATCTTATGGCACTGGCCGTGTTGATAGGGAAGATGTCTACTATGCCTCCGCGTTGGGAAAATTCTCCAGGGTCGCGGACCTCAAGAACCTTTTCATACCCCATCTCGTCAAGCTTTCTCAGAAAGCCGGAAAAGTTGATAACCTCGTCTCTTTCTATATATATGGTGTTGTCCTGGAAAAATGACTGGGTTTTTCTAGACTCCAGTATCTCCTTTAAATTTTCCTCAAACCAAATATTCCCCTTTTCTAGAAAGTAGGGGGTGATGGAAGCGATTAAAATCTGATTTACTTGGTTTTCACTGGTCATTTTTATAGTTCTTGCCCATTGACAAATATGCTACTATATGGTATTGTTAGGACATCGTAAGTAGTTGTTCTTTCCACCCCCGGTTAAGCTGAATCATGAAAGGAGAAAAACATGACAGCTAATGCATCGGGAACAGCAGTGAGCCCAGACTACAAACAGGTCAGGGCAGCGGCGTTGGCAAAGGCAGGGTTCGTGCATGTCACGGGCCTACCGACGGTCAACGTCAGTCGTTGGGCAACGTGGCATACCCAGCTTGGCGAGAACGCCATTCTGAGGCGGTACCACACGGTCGTGCCCGATGATCCTCCGGCTCCCGAAGGTCGCATCATCCAGGCTCACGTAAGTGAGTTGGGCCACTCCGACTACAACAATGGCAAGGCCGCTGTTGTAACTACGGATGGTGAGGTGTGGCTCGGAACTGGCGGAGCGCTCGAGTTGGGCCTTCACCGGCCATATGTTACTGGGTCCGGCGCATGGGTCCCTTGTTCTAATGGAGAAGAGGTGCCCACGCACTTCTTGCTCGAAAGGGCGAGAGATCCTTACAGCGACTGCAACGGTCGCCACTCACCGGTTCCCCAGGTCCAAGGGCTGACATCCTAACAACGGATCAAAGCTCAAACCCGCCCAAGTGCACCAGCACAAGGGCGGTCTTTTTTTACTTGTTGTACTCGTTCATGGCTTTTTCCAACCCGCCGTTTACTAGGGCCTCAATTGCATTTGTGGCTTTTGATTCGGCTCTTTCTACCATAGTCCTTTCTTCTTTGCCGAACTTTTTTAAAACGTACTTTTCTGGATTTTGCGGCTTTCCTTCCTTAGGAAGGATTCCTAATCTTATCCTTGCAAAATCCTCAGTCTTTATTTCTTTAATTGTAGACTCTATGCCTTTATGTCCGGCAGAGCCCCTGTTCTTCACAATCTTAATGGAACCTAGATTTAAATCAAGGTCATCGTGAATAACCACTAAGTTCTCAGCCGGCTCTTTATAGTATGCCAATGTTTTTTTTACAGCGATTCCCGAGCTGTTCATGAAGATCTGGGGTTTAACCAATAACACCTTCTCTATGCCGATTATTCCTTCAGATACTTCAGCATCTAGTTTTTTTTCTAATTTAAAAGTCGGAAATTCATTTTTTTCCTGGAAGGCGTCCAAAACAGCAAACCCGAAGTTATGGGGTGTGCCCTTATATTGTCCGCCCTTGTTTCCCAAACCTACAATGATTATCATATTTTTATTATATCATATCTCATCCTTGTAATTTCACAACCTTACCTTGACTTTGAGGTATTTGACCGTATAATAAAAGGCATTGATCCGGTACATTTAAATCCAAATCATGGAAGGAAGGAGAAAGATATCGAAGCAAAAGTCCGGTAGTAATGCGTTGGGGTGTCCCGATGCATAACCATGGTGTATGAGTGAAGGACTACTTGCATGACACAGGTCTCGAGTCTTGAAGCCACATCGTTGCTGCCTCCCGCCGCAATCACATCTTGGAGCGGGCTCAGCGCAGGTCAACAGATGTATATCCTCAGCAGGTGGGGAGGATCCCCGCCGAAGGATATGGGCGCAGTTCACGCGCTCGTTCGAGATTTTGCCGGAGAGTTCGGCGTCGCAATCCCGCCGACGACAATGTGTTCCATTCTAGCGAGAATTAGCCGAAAGGCAAAGCGTAGTAGTCGAAACGGCTCCAAGCCAGCGCCGAAGGACAGGAAGTTCTTCCGGCGGCATCAGGGTCGCTTTGCCTCTTAGGCCTACAAAAGCAAGGAAGGCACCAATGACCACGGAAGGCTCAACAACAATGACGCCACTTGGCTTGTCAGATCTAATGACTCCTCTCTCGCAGATTGTACGGCGGGAGTTTCGGAATATCGATCTGTTAGTCGGAGTTTCAAACGACTCGGGGTCGCAGAAATTCTCTGCGATTACGGCTCCCTTAAGTCAGAGAGTAGAACACGTCGCCAAGGACGTTTGCTGCGTTTTCCCGCACCAGTTGAGTCACGACAGGTGGAAAGTGATTACAACTCACGGGAGTGCGCGCATGACGACTGTCGGCGAAAACTTCGAGTTTGGCATTCATACGGATCATCTGACTCCCCAGGAGACCATCATCTCCCAAAGGCTGAGCATTTCTCGCAATGAACTGCTGGCAGGATTACTAGGCTCTTCTGCACCGGATGACGGCATCCCTTACGCGAAGGTCCACGGCAACGTTTTGCTGTGCGGAGACTTTTTGCTTTGGGAGCCCGGCATATTATTGGCTCTGCGCCATCTCTTTATTGCCAATGGGGCAAGAGAAATCGCGTTCGCTACGCCAGTAATAGCCCGCGCCAAATGCAGGAAACTGCAGCTCAACGGATGCAAGGTCTTACGACTCCATCCGCCTGAATCGCAAGCGTAGCCACTGCATATTCTATTTGTAATAATAGGCAAAGAAAGAAAAAGGACATTTTAAACAAAAACAAAGGACTGTTAACAAACAGTCCTTTTTCTCTACATTTTAGGGCTTGATCTTACACTTAAAATCTGATATAATGAGCCCAATATTAAACTTATGAAGCAAACTTCCTCGTTCCTATGGGAACTCTCCAAGGTCTTTATTATTGCCCTGGTAATAGTAATTCCTATCCGTTATTTCTTATTCCAGCCATTTATAGTCAAAGGAGATTCAATGGTTCCTAACTTTCATTCCGGGGACTACCTGATTATCGATGAGATCTCTTACAGATTTTCAGAGCCAAAGAGGGGCGAGGTAATTGTCTTTAAATATCCCGAGAACCCGTCCCAGAAGTTCATAAAAAGAATCATAGGGGTGCCAGGAGAGACAGTCGAGGTCAAGGATGGGCAAGTTTTGCTCTATGACAAGGATAATAACCCGCAGGTATTGGAGGAGACATATTTGCCAAGCTCTAATGAAACTTACGGCAACTTAAAGGTTTCTTTGGGCGATGACCAATACTTCGTCTTAGGAGACAATAGGCCCTATTCCTCCGATTCAAGAACCTGGGGCACGCTGCCAAGGGAAAACATTATAGGCAGAGTTTTAATAAGAGTGTTCCCATTGGCTTCTTTGGGAAAGATAACCCTTCCTGCCTACGCCTATTAAATTAAAGGTTAAAATATATGCAAAAAAATAGGATCCAACTTTTATCAGGAATGCACGATATTCTGCCCGCAGAGCAGAAATATTTTCAAAAAATCCACAAGGCAGTGGAGAGCATTTCTAATTTCTATAGCTTTGAGCAGATTGAAACTCCTATTTTGGAAAACGCCGACCTTTTCTATAAAGGCACGGGGCTAGACACCGATGTCGTTGAAAAACAAATGTATACCTTCCGCACCAAAGGGGGAGATTCCGTTGCCTTAAGGCCGGAGTGGACTCCTTCAATAGTCAGAAGCTATATCGAACACGGAATGCAAGCTTTGCCTCAACCGGTTAAGATGTGGTATTACGGTCCATGTTTTCGCTACGAAAGGCCACAAGCTGGAAGATATCGAGAATTTCATCAGTTCGGATTTGAAGTTATTGGAGATAAAAATCCTGCAATAGACAGCCAGGTAATTCAAATGGCTTACGATGTATTAAAGGAAGTTCAGTTAAAGAATTTAGTCGTAGAGGTAAACTGCATAGGGGACGCAGAGTGCAGGCCGCGCTTTAAAAAGAATTTGATGAACTACTTTAAATCAAGGCGTTCATCTTTGTGTCCTGATTGCCAAAGAAGGCTGAAGACAAATCCTATGAGGATCCTGGACTGCAAAGAAGAGAAGTGCCAGAGAATAAGGGCGCAAGCACCTCAGATAATAGATCACCTCTGCGAGAGCTGCCATAACCATTTCAAAAAGGTTCTTGAGTTTCTAGATGAAGGAGAAATACCATATAGCTTAAACCCATACTTAGTTCGAGGCCTGGATTACTATACCAACACAGTTTTTGAGATATTTGAGAATACTGAAGAGGGAAAAGCTCAGGGAGCCTTGATAGGAGGAGGAAGATATGATACTTTAGTAAAGATGCTGGGAGGCAGAGATACTCCAGCCTGCGGAGTTGCAGGGGGAGTAGAGAGAATTGCCAATACCTTAAAAACAAGGGAGTTCAAACCTTTAAAGACAATTGAGGCAAAGATTTTCTTAGCTCAGCTGGGAGATTTAGCCAAGAAGAAAAGCTTAAAGATTTTGGAGGAGTTTAGGAGAGCCAAGATTCAGGTTTCCGAAGCTCTATCAAAAGATTCCTTAAAAACTCAGATGAGGACTGCAAATAAGCTCGGGATTAAATATGTTTTAATCTTTGGCCAAAAAGAAGCATTAGATGAGGAGATTGTTTTAAGGGATATGGATAGCGGCAATCAAGAAACATTTAAATTAAGCGAGGTGGTCGAAGCAATGAAGAATAAATTAAAATTACTTAAATAAGCATGGTTCTAGAAGTTACCAAAAAAGAAAGGGAAAATTCCCAGAATTTGGTTCACCGCTTTACAAAGACTGTCCGTCAGTCAGGCATTTTGCTTGAAAAGAGAAAGAGGCAGTTTCACAAGAGGTCAAAGAGCGCACTTGTAAGCAAGCGCTCAGCCTTAAGGAGAGAAGAGGTGAGAAAAGAAAAAGCCAAAGAATTTAAACTTAGCAAACCACAATAAAAAGCTAAAAGAACAAATTCAAAGTCAAACAACTCAAGCGCAGAAAGAAGGTAATGAGTTGGCTTTGAGCACTCTTCGCATGCTTTCAGCTGCGATTGTCACTAAAGAAAAAGATAAGAGGTACAGGATATCAAAACAAAAGCCCGAGCTAGATGGGGAGGGATTGGTAAAAGAATCACAACTAGCCGATGAAGAGATAATCGATACCATATCATCAGAAATTAAAAAGAGAAGAGATGCGATTACCTTGTACGAACAAGGCAATCGTCAGGAATTAGCGGATAAAGAAAAGAAAGAGATAGAAATTTTGCAGAAATATCTTCCGGAGCAGATGTCAGAGGAAGAAATAAAAAAGGTAGTTGCAGAAGCAATCGCCAAGGTAGGAGCTAAAGAAATGAAGGAAATGGGAAAGGTAATGGCAGAGCTTACTCCGAAGGTAAAAGGAAAAGCAGATAATAGTTTGGTCAGCAGGATTGTGAAGGAGTCGTTGACGAAGAAGTAAAAATAATTTTCCAAAAAAAGAAAGAGGCGTTGGGCCTCTTTTTTGTTTGGCTATAACTTACCAGAGTTGAAAGAATGGAGCGAGCGGTGGGCTAAGGTGGCTCCAGAAAATCATTGTTAGCAATGCCGCAAGGCATAGGCTTGGTCCGTATGGAAGTTCATGGTCTTTAAATGTTAGTGCGTATGCGATGCCGATCGGCGAGGAAGCGATAAGGGTAACGACGCAAGCTTGCCAGCCCAAGAATGAGCCGATCATAGCAATAATCGCCAGGTCTCCTTCGCCCATAGCCTCGCGCTTAAAGGCGATGGACCCGGAGAAACGGATCATCCAGAAAATTCCGGCTCCGACAGTCATACCCGAGAGCGATGAAAGCCAGGGGCCGTTCTGGGTTGGGCCAAGCATAGTCCAGGGGCAGAGAAAGAATCCCAGGACTATCCCGATTGCAGAAATCCAATCTGGGATCGTCTTTGTTTTGATGTCAGAAATCGAAGCTATGGTCATTAGAATAACTAAAGGAGCATAAGCCAGTATTTCCCACATACAAACCTCCGTACAAGGGTGTTAATGTTCCGCTGGTACTATAGCCTAAAAATATTGGTTTGACAAGGCGGAATTAAGTGTTATTGTTTTAATTAGAACCGTTTTTGTCGCTCATTAACAGAAAGGGAAGGTATGAGCCCTTCGGAAGAAATCGGAACATTTTTACTTGTAGCATTCTTCCTAGTAGGAGTAGTATACTTGGCAGTAAAAAAGCCGTTCATTCTCGCTGTAATCATCGCAGTGGTTATGGAAGCAGCCGGGATCGGCATAGCTGTATTGGTTTTTTGCCAACACCCTGACGATATTGTGGCAAAGATCGGGTCGCTATTGCCCGTTGTGGTAATCACAATTGGAATTATAGCGGTGTTCTGCGGCAAGCAGAGCCCTAGTGAGGAACCCAAACAGGAAGACTCTGGGGTCGATGAGCCCGAGCCCTACGATCCTACGCGCTTCCGCTAACGCATTTTATTTAAATAAAAGCCCGAGATAATATCAAAGGGCTATTTTTTTGTTGACAAACCGGCGTTGAATTGTAGTATGATGATAGCTCTTTGAGAAAGGAGATGTTGATGATTGTCGGGGTGCTGGTAGCCGGGTTTCCCGGGAAAATGGCAACTCTCGTTGCCGATTCTATCAGAAAACAAAAAGACATGGTTGTGTATCAATGGGGTTTTTCCGAAGATGTGATCGAAGGCTGCGGGTTGATTCCCAGCAAAATGCACGAGGAATTTTTAAACACTCACAGATCCAAGATCGACCTAGCGGTCGATTTCACTCAGCCTCGTTCTGTAAACCGTAATGCAGAGATGTATTGTCGAGCCAAGCTCCCGTTCGTTATGGGAACCACTGGCGGAGACAGAAATCTGCTTTACGAAACCATTCTAGCCTGTTCTGTGCCCGCGGTTGTCGCCACTAATATGGCTGCGCCGATCGTTGCTTTTCAGTCGATGATCCATGCGGCTACGCTCAGCTCGCCCAAGGTTTTTGAAGGTTACCGTTTGGTAATCAGGGAAAGCCATCAGGCAGGAAAGCCTGATCCAAGCGGCACTGCTGTCGGGCTTCTGGAGTCTTTTACGGTTTTAGGAATGCCGTTTACAAAAGAGCAGATCATTATGGTCCGCGATCCGGTTGTCCAAGAGGTGGAAATGGGTATTCCTAAGGAACACCTTGGTGGCCACGGCTACCACACTTATACCTTGCTTTCGCCCAATGGAGACGTCTTCATGTAGTTCACTCACAATATCCTCGGACGGCAGGTCTACGCCGACGGGGCAATAAAGGCCATCAGATTTTTGGCCACTCATCTTAATATAAAGGGAAAAGTTTTCTCAATGTTAGATGTCCTAAACGGAGCTTAAAAGCTCCTTTTTGTTTATATTTAAATATGTGATAAAATCATATAATGGTTTCGATAAAAAACCTCACAAAAACTCCTATTGATAAGAAACTTTTTGCACAGGTTGCAAAAATTGTCTTAAAAGGCGAAAATATAGGAACAGGCGAGATCCTCTCCGTTATTTTTGTTACGGAAGGAAAAATTCAAGAGTTAAATAAGAAATACAGAAAGAAGAATAAGCCGACAGATGTGCTTTCTTTTATCGGCGACGAGGGTCTCGGAGAAATCGTTATTTGTTTAAAGCAAGTAAAAAAGAATTCAATAGAATTTAAATCAGATTTTAAAAAAGAGTCAGCGTTCGTTTTAATCCACGGCATATTACATTTGCTCGGGTACGATCACGAGGGGACGAAGAAGGAGGCCGAGAAAATGCAAAATAGAGAAAAGCTTTATTTATCTAAAATATCTTTTTAATCTTCATGTCACGAGGTCAAATTATCGCAGGGTTGGATATCGGGACGAATACCATCAAGGTATTGGTCGCCCAGAAAAGGGGGAAGGAGCTGGAAGTTCTAGCTCAGTCTCAAATACCCTCTTTTGGCGTTAGGAAGGGAGTTGTAGTAAATATTGAAGACGTTGCGAAGAATATCGAAGCATTAATATCAGAAGCAGAAAAATTATCGGGAAGAAGAATTGATTCTGTTTTTGTAAATATAGGAGGGAGTCACCTATACATAACGCCGTCAGACGGAATTATTTCGGTTTCGAGGGCGGATCAAAAAATTTCTCAGGAAGACATCGAAAGGGTGCTTCAAGCTGCGCGAGCGGTCAACATCCCCTCAAACGAAGAGATATTGGATGTATTTCCAAAGGAGTTTATAATCGACGATCAAAAGGGAATAAAAGAGCCCCTCGGCCTTACGGGAATAAGGCTTGAGGTCAAGGTGATTCTCCTTTGCGTATTCTCCCCGTATTTTATAAATCTTACCCAAGCAGTTCTTAATGCCAAACTCCAGATCGATGACATAGTCCCTTCTCCTCTAGCTGCCGCCGGCGCCGTTCTTACGCCCCAGCAGAAGGAGCTCGGAGTTGCATTGGTGGATATAGGATCGGCAACAACCGGCCTCGCTGTCTTTGAAGAAGGGAATTTAATCCATTTTGCTATTTTCCCGATAGGTTCGGGAAACATTACTAACGATATTGCCATAGGACTTAAGATAGAAATAGGGACTGCAGAAAATATAAAAAAGGAATACGGGACCTGTATGATGAGTGCGACAAAAAAAGACGCTTCCTTAAAGAAAAAAATCGAAGTAGCTGATAAGAGTTCTCCGGTTTCTTTTTCTAAGAAAGCTCTGCTAGACATTGTCGAGCCTAGAGTTTCTGAAATCTTCGATTTAATAAACAAAGAGTTAAAAAAAATTGGAAGAGCGCAACTATTGCCAGGGGGCATTGTCTTAACTGGCGGCGGATCTAAGCTTCCTAAGATGAAAGAATTGGCTAAGCAGGAGCTAAAACTCCCTTGCGAAATAGGCCTGCCTAACGGCATAGTCGGCATAGAAGATGATCCTTCTCTGGCTACTGTCTGCGGGTTAGTTTTAGAAGGTTCGCAAGCTATTGATACCGGAGGAGAACCTGGTATGATAAGTAAATTCGGATCAAGAGTTAAAAAGTTCTTCAGGGTTTTTGTTCCCTAGAAATAGCCAATGAAAGCAAACGCAAAAATAAAAGTTATCGGAGTTGGAGGCTCTGGATCAAATACCATCTCTAGAATGGTCAAATGCCATATACAAGGTATTGATTTAGTTGCAGTAAACACCGATGCGCAGTCTTTGAGCGTTTGCAAGGCAGAGAATAAAATATTGATAGGAGAGAACGTAACTCGGGGTCTTGGAGCGGGAATGGACATCAGCGTCGGAGAAAAGGCCGCTAAGGAAAATAGAGAAAAAATAGCGGATGTTTTAAGGGGAGCCAACATGGTTTTTATAACCTGCGGTTTGGGAGGAGGAACAGGGTCCGGAGCTTCTCCAATTATCGCAGAGGAATCAAAGAAATTAGGGATTTTAACAATCGCCGTGGTTACCAAGCCCTTTACCTTTGAGGGCGCACAAAGAGCGAAGATTGCATCTTCTGCTTTAGATAAGTTAAAGAATAATGTAGACGCATTGCTTGTAATTTCCAATGACAAGCTTTTGCAGGTGGTAGACCAAAAGACAACCGTGTCAAATGCCTTCTGGTTTTGTGACGAGACTTTAAGAGAGGCGGTTCAGGGGATCACGGATTTAATTCTATTGCCGGGGATAGTTACGGTTGATATGGCATCTGTGATGTCGATTATGAAAAATGCAGGCAGGGCTCTAGTTGGAATAGGAAAGGCTGTGGGAGAAGGGAGGGCAGTTGAGGCCGCAAACAAAGCCATCAGTTCTCCGCTCCTTGATTCGTCAGCTAGCGGGGCAAAAAGAGTGCTATTTAGCGTTTCTGGAAGAGACTTGAGGCTTGTCGAAGTATCTGAAGTGGCAAAGATTATTACAAAAGCCGCGGACCCAAAGGCGCAAGTAATTTTTGGAGCAGTTGACGACCCGAATTTAAAAAAAGGAGAGATAAAAATTACCGTTATTGCGACAGGATTTTAGGAAGTTTTTTTTGAATTTTGTCTAGACTTGACCGAGTTTTTTAAAAGAGTAAAATTAAGTAATTTCCAGGACAGTTATTTTTTTTTCGCTGAAAAACAGTTAATATTAATCAAAAGTATGCCAACGACAAAAAACAGGATTGCCAAAATTCAAAAGAGAAGCGGAGTTGTAGTAGATTTTGACCCAGCAAAGATTACGGATGCTATCCACAAGGCTTTAACCGCCAGCGGCCAGGGCAACGGTCCTACGTCAAGAAGGGTTTCAGCTAGAGTTATCCTAATTTTAAACAGACGTTTTAAAAAAGACGAGTTTCCTAATGTTGAGCAAATACAGGACATAGTGGAAGAGGTATTGATACTCGAGGGATTAGTAGAAACAGCAAAGGCATACATTCTTTACAGAGACCAGAGAAGGAAAATTAGAGAAGCGGCAAAAGTAACAGACGAATCAAGCGAAAAAATAGATAGCTATCTGCAGGAACTCGATTGGCAGGTATCGGAAAATGCCAACATGACTTTTTCTCTTCAGGGGCTGAACCAATACGTTGGTTCATATATATCAAAAAAATACTGGTTAAATAGAATTTACCCTCCAGAAATAAGAGAAGCAGCTGCAAACGAAGATTTCCATATACATAACCTAGAACTTTTAGCTCCCTACTGCATGGGTTGGGATCTTTACGATCTTTTAATAAAGGGATTTGGAGGAGTAAAGGGAAAGATAGAGTGCCGTCCAGCAAAGCACTTGCGCGTAGCTTTGGGTCAATTAGTTAACTTCCTATACACCGTCCAGGGAGAGACAGCAGGAGCAAACGCTGTTTCCAATTTTGATACGCTACTGGCGCCATTTATTCGTTACGACGGCATGAGCTATCCCCAGGTAAAGCAAGCAATGCAGGAATTTTTGTATGGATGCATGGTTCCTACTCGCGTTGGCTTTCAAACCCCGTTTTTAAACGTAACGCTGGATATAAAGCCGCCTTCATTCTTGGCAAAGCAGCCAGTTATTATAGGGGGCAAGCCGATGAAGGAGACCTATGGGGAGTTTCAGGAAGAAATGAATATGTTTGTCAGGGCGTTCTATGAAGGACTGATGGAGGGAGATGCCCAGGGCAGGCCATTTACTTTCCCGATTCCTACCGTTTCAATAACCAAAGATTTTGATTGGGATAACCCAGTATTAAAGCCACTTTGGGAGGCCACAGCAAAATACGGAGTAAATTACTTCTCAAATTTTATTCAGTCAACAATGAGTCCTGAAGATGCGCGATCTATGTGTTGCCGCTTAAGATTGGACAACAGAGAGTTGTATAAGAGAGGAGGAGGGTTATTTGGAGCAAATCCTTTAACCGGCTCTGTCGGAGTGGTTACGATAAATCTCCCGCGCATAGGATATTTATCTAAGACCAAGAAAGAATTTTTTGAGAAATTGGGACATTTAATGGATTTAGCAAAGGAGAGTCTGGAAATTAAAAGAAAGGCTTTGGACAATTTTATGGAGAAAGGCCTTTATCCATATTCAAAATATTATCTTGGATCAGTAAGAAAGATGAGAAACTCATATTTTGGAAATCATTTCTCAACTATCGGACTAATCGGAATGAATGAATCGCTTTTGAACTTCTTGGGAGAGGATATCGGAAAACCGCGCGGAAAGACTTTCGCTTTGCAGGTTTTGGACTTTATGAGAGATAAGTTAGTGACTTTCCAGAAGGATACCGGGAATCTGTATAACTTAGAAGCTACTCCTGGAGAAGGGACAAGCTACAGGCAAGCAAAATCAGATAGAGAAAAATATCCCGATATCATTACCGCTGGTACCAAAGAGGTTCCTTACTACACCAATTCTACTCAGCTTCCGGTTGGCTACACAGACGATCTATTTGAAGCGCTAAAGCTTCAAGATGACTTGCAGACAAAATACACAGGAGGAACGGTGCTGCATCTATTTTTGGGAGAAAGAATAGCGGACCCAGAAATGGCAAAGAATTTAATTAAGAAAGTTTTTGAAAAGTTCCATCTGCCATATGTTACTTTGACTCCAACCTTTTCAACGTGCCCTGTCCATGGGTATTTAGACGGAGAGCACTTCGAGTGCCCGAAATGCACAGTAAAGCAGCCTTGCGAGGTCTATTCTCGAGTCGTTGGATATATAAGGCCGGTCAATCAATGGCACAAAGGTAAGAAACAAGAATATGGGGAGCGAAAGGAGTATAAAGTATTGCCAAAAGCTACAACAACATGATAATTGGCGGGTTACAAAAAAACACTCTAGTTGATTTTCCGGGCAAGCTTGCTTGCACGGTTTTTATTTCCGGCTGCAACTTTTCCTGCCCCTGGTGCTATTCTGCGGAGCTTGTGCTGCCAGAAAAAATACGCAACCATCCTGTGATTCCCGAGGACGAGGTCTTTGCATTCTTAAAAGAAAGAGTAGGCTTATTGGAGGGAGTTGTCATTTGCGGGGGAGAGCCCACGAGAAACAGCGACTTGCCTGAGTTTATTAAAAAGATAAAGGATCTTGGGTATTTGGTTAAATTGGATACAAACGGGACAAACCCGACGATGCTAGCCTCTTTAATAGACAATAAGCTCATAGACTACGTGGCCATGGACATTAAGACATCCAAAGAAAAGTATCCTAGTCTTTTTGCGGAAAAAGTAAAAATAGCGGACATCCAAAAAAGCATAGACATTTTAAGTAAAAATAAGATCGGCTATGAGTTTCGGACAACAGTGGTTCCCACGATTCACGAGAGGGAGGATATTATCAGTATCGCAAACTGGATAAAAGGGGCGCCAAGGTATTATCTACAAAGGTTCAGGCCGGAGAAGACCATTGATCCTGCATTTGAAAAGATCAGATCCTACCCAGATGAATGGTTCCAAGACGTTTTAAACCAGATATCTCCTCTTTTTAAGATCTGCCAGGTGCGCGGGTAAATGGCTATTTCTAAAATATTTTTCTATCTCTGTATAAGTTTTGTCTCGGGGATATTGATCGCCTCAATATTTTATCTTCCGTACAGTCTAACTTTATGGGGTGTGTTTTTATTTGCACTCCCATCTATATGTTTTCTGTTTGCAAAAAAGAATGCGGCCGCGATTTTTTGTTTGTGCCTCGTCTTTTTTTCGGCGGGGGCTCTAAGGTATATCGCCGTAGATTATGGTACAAAAAACAGTTTAATTAAAGAATATAACGACAAGGAAGTGGTTTTGATGGGCAGGATTATAGCGGAGCCTGAGATAAGGGAGAATAGCGTCCAGCTTACGATTGAAGCTCAAAAGGTGTTGTATGACAATAAACTTTCCGAAATCTCGGGGAAATTCGTAGTTAAGACAGACAAGTATCCAAGTTATAGCTATGCTGATATCATTGCTCTCTCGGGAATGCTTAAAACCCCGGAAAAGTTTAGCGGGTTTGATTATAAAAACTATCTTGAAAAGAAGGGCATCACATCTTTAATGGATTTTCCAAAGGTAGAAATAGTAAAACAGGCAGGATATTCTAACTTTATCCAATTTGTCTACGGACAGGTTTTAAATTTCAAAAATGTTATCCGAGATAAAATAGGGCAAAGATTTAATCCTCCTGAGGCCAAGCTTCTCTCGGGGATAGTTTTGGGAGATCAATCCTCATTCTCGCAGGAATTTAAGGATAAACTAAATATTACGGGCTTAAGGCACATAACTGCAGTCTCCGGCATGAACGTTGCAATAATTTGCAGCGTTTTGATGAGCCTGTTTTTAGGGCTCGGGATGTGGAGGGGGCAGGCATTCTATCTCACTATAATTTTTGTATTTCTTTTTGTGGCGATGATCGGCTTTCAGGCTTCGGTTGTCCGGGCGGGTTTTATGGGCGCAATGATGCTTCTGGCTCAGCGGTCGGGGCGTCTTTCAACAAGTTCAAGGGCGATAGGCATAACAGCAGCTGCAATGCTTTTATTAAATCCCATGCTTTTAAGGTGGGATATAGGATTCCAGCTTTCTTTTTTGGCAATAATGGGCATCGTCCTATTTTCTAAGCCCTTGGAAAGATCGCTTAAGTTTATTCCCCAGGAGAAGATGGTAAATTTAAGGAGTATCATTGCCGCGACATTATCTGCGCAAATCTTCACCCTGCCTATTTTAATATATAACTTTGGGAGAATATCGTTGGTCTCTTTGGCGACCAACATCTTAATAGTTCCCGTAGTCGACTGGATAATGATTTTTGGCTTTATCTTCGCGCTCCTAAGTTCAATCTCATGGATTTTTGGATGGATTTTTATCTGGCCCTGCTGGTTTCTGCTGACGTATGCGCTGAAGGTGATTGATCTTTTTTCCTATCCCCAAATGGCAATAACCATTGAGAACGTAAGCTGGATTTGGCTTGTAATATCCTATCTTGTTTTATCGGCCGCAATTATTTTTGTAAAAAAGAAAGAGCGGTTAAAATTCTTGGAATATTAAGGTATAATAGAACAATATGACGCAAGATCCACAAAATAAAGCATGGATAATAGCTGTTGATATGGGCTACGGCCACCAAAGGACCGCATATCCCTTAAAGGATTTAAGCGCCAATGGAATAATCAATGCCAATAGCTACGGAGGAATTCCGGACAAAGATAAAAAAGTTTGGGAAACTAGCAGAAAGCTATACGAGTTTATATCAAACTTCAAGAAGATCCCGATAATAGGAGAATGGGCTTTCGCGCTATTTGACAAGGCTCAAAAGATTTTAACCTATTACCCGGAAAGGGATATGTCTCGAGCCAATCTTGGATTAAGGAAAATCTATTCCTTAATAGAAAGGGGCTGGGGAGAAAATCTAGTTAAGACTTTGTCTTCAAATCCGTTGCCGATAGTAAGCACCTTCTTTGTCCCTGCCTTTATGGCAGAGCAATTTAATTATCCAAATAAAATATATTGCGTCATCTGCGATGCAGATATAGCAAGGTCCTGGGCTCCGCTGGAGCCCGTGGATAGTGTTATTGAATACTTTGCTCCCTCAAGTTGGGTTCAGGACCGGCTTAAGCTCTATGGGGTTAGAGAAAAGAATATACATTTAACCGGTTATCCTCTGCCAAAATCAAATGTCGGTCAGAATGGAAGCATTGTCAGACAGGACTTGGCTTATAGGATTATAAATCTAGATCCAAAAAAACAATATTACAAAAAATATTCTCCAGTAATAAAAGACTACATTTGGAAGCTGCCGGAGAAATCGGATCATCCTTTAACTATAATGTTTTCAGTTGGTGGGGCAGGGGCTCAGAAGGAGATAGGGCTATGCATTTTAAAGAGCTTAAAAAAGAAACTGAAGGCAGACGAGCTCAAATTTATAATTTCAGTCGGAACTAAGAGCGAGGCAAGAGATTATTTTCTTGAGAATATCAACAAGCTCAGGCTTCAAAAGGAATTGGGAAGAAATATAGAAATAGTTTTCTCTGAGGATATAGGAGAATATTTTGAGGAGTTCAATAGAAAATTAAGAAAGACTGACTTGCTTTGGACAAAGCCTTCCGAGCTTTCTTTTTACGCTGGCTTGGGAATACCTATTATTATGGCGCCATCAATCGGATCGCAGGAAGATTTTAATCGAAAGTGGCTGCTTCACATAGGCGCAGGATTTAATCAAGATAATCCAAAGTATGCCAATGAATGGCTGTTTGATCTGTTGGACGGCGGCAGGCTGGCGGAGGCTGCGATGGAGGGGTTTATAGAAATAGAAAAGATGGGAACCTATAATATAGAAAAAATAGTCTCTAAGGGATGAAAAAGATATTAAGCATCATAGCTGTTGCCCTGGCATTGACTGGAGTCGTGTTTATCCAGAATAGGTTTCAAGGAGGCGACACGGAAAGCCCCGCGCAAATAAAACTCGATAGCTTAACGACAGATCAGAAGATCGGCCAGCTATTTATAGTCGGTATTGAGGGAAAGGATCTGACCGAAGAAACAGAGAGCTTCATAAGGAGATTCCATCCAGGAGGGATATTGCTCCTCGGCAAGAACGTCCGCGACAAAGATCAGATCAAGGAGCTGATTAAAGATCTGCAGGAAGTGGCGCTTTCGGATGCGGGCCTTCCTTTATTGATCGCGATTGATCAGGAGGGAGGAATAATCTCGAGGGTAAAATGGCTCGATAACACTCCGCAAAATGAAATAGAAAGCCAAGACGAAGCTTACGGCCTTGGTCTTGCCAGGGGGCAAGGATTAAAGGAGCTTGGAGTGAATTTAAACTTAGCTCCCCTTGTAGATGCGGGAAGCGATGGCGACTTTATATTTAACCGCACCTTTCAAAAGAGCGAAGAGATTTCCGGAAATCTAGCAAGCAAACTGATTGAGGGCCAGAAGGAAGGAGGAATTTTTACGGCAATAAAGCATTTTCCAGGATATGGAGGTATATCCTTTAACCCAGAGGACGAAAGGTCCGTCCTCGACAACATACCTAGTCTAGGGCAATTTCAAAAAGCTGCAGAGTCTTTTCCGGAAATCGTGATGGTGACGGATGTTATATATAAGGACATTGACCCGTCTGCTCCTTTTGTCTTTTCAAAAAAAGGAATAGATTTTTTAAAAGACAAGATTCCAGGAAACTATCTTATTATCTCCGACGACCTGGACCAGTATACTTTCTTGAATAATTACTCTTTATCTGACATCGTAACCTTGCCCACTAAGGCGGGGGTGGACTTGTTAATATTCTCCGGCTTTAGGCTTACGTCCGATATGGGCATTGGCGCCTTTAAAGAAGCTGTTTTGGAGGGTAAAATTAAGGAAGACGAGCTGAATAACAAGGTTTTAAGAATCCTTGAATTAAAAGAAAAAATTAAATGAAGAGAACGTCAAAAATAGCCATCGTTGTAATAGTTGCGGGTTTAGCCCTGTATTTTTTCTTGGGAAAAGCCCCCGAACAGAAAGATATTGTCTGGGGAGTAAACTTCTCCCAAATGCAGGCAGAAAATTTAGGCCTTGATTGGAGAGCAATGTACCTTGCAATGATAAATGATCTTGGAGTTAAAAATGTAAAAATATTAGTAGGATGGGATTGGGTTAACGGGGAACGGGGTAAATACTATTTTGACGATGTTGATTGGCAGGTAAGCCAGGCGGCTCAGAGCGGAGTCAACCTAATACTGTCTATCGGAATGAAGACGGGACGCTGGCCGGAGTGCCATATGCCAGAGTGGGCAAAATCTTTGTCTAAGGAGGAGCGCGAAATCGCCATTTCGGAGTATTTGACCCAGCTGGTCCAAAGGTATCAAAATTCAGACAGCATAATTTACTGGCAAGTTGAGAACGAGCCGTTTTTTCCTTTCGGTCAGTGCCCAAAGACCGACGTGAATTTTGTGAAACAGGAAGTAGCTTTGGTTAAATCTCTTGACGTTAAGAAAAGGCCAATTATAATTTCAGATACAGGGGAATTTTCTCTTTGGCTAAAGCCGGCCTCAATCGGGGATATTGTCGGCACGACCATGTACAGAAGCTTTTGGATACATGAGATGGGATTTTACTCTTTCTCTCCATTCCCTCCGCTTTCGTACTATTTGAGGGCCAAGATAATAGGCGCAATATATAAAAAGGACGTGCAGTGCGTGGAACTACAAGCCGAGCCATGGGGGCCGGAACTCCTGTATGACTTGCCATTGTCTGAGCAGGCAAAAACAATGGATCTCAACAAATTTAAAGATAATATAAGATTTGCTAAGGCCACGGGATGGAAGGACTTTTATCTATGGGGAGTCGAGTGGTGGTATTGGATGAAGGAAAAACAGGCGCAGCCGGAAATTTGGCAGGAAGCCAAGACTCTATTTTTAAATCAATAAGCTTATGATCTCTATTATCGTTCCCACCCTAAATGAGGAGAGGCATTTGCCTCTTTTGCTTGAATCAATAAAAAGGCAAAGTTTTAGCGACTATGAAATAATAGTCGCCGATGCAGGTTCTAAAGATAAGACATTGGAAGTTGCCAGGGAATACAACTGTCGAATAATCCCCGGAGGCCTTCCGGCAAAGGGGAGGAACGAAGGGGCTAAGGTCGCCAAAGGAGAGCTTTTGTTTTTTATAGATGCGGACTCGATTCTTCCTGACAACTTTTTCACAAAATCATTGGCCGAGTTTAGAACAAGAAACCTTGATTTTGCCTCTTTCGGACTAATCCCCATAGGAAGCAATAAAATCGGCCGGTTTGTCTTTGATGTTTTTTATAACTGGTACATATACATATTAGAAAAGATTCTTCCTCACGGTGCGATGGGAATCCTGGCTAAAAGGGATTTGTTTATGAAGCTTAACGGGTATGACGAAACAATCACCCTGGCTGAGGACCATGACTTAGCAAGGAGAGCGAGCAAGATTTCCAGATGCGGGATATTAAGATCTGTTAAGATATTTGTCTCCGATAGAAGGCTCCGCCAGGACGGATGGGTAAGAACTGTTGTGAAATATTTTTTATGCGAATTGCATATGATATTTATAGGACCGGTCAGATCAAATATGTTTAACTATAAATTCAATCATTATTCAAAAGACAAGAAATAATATGTACGAAATGCCTTCATTTGATTTTTCTGAGATAAGGGAACATTGGAAAAACATGAAAAAGAACCGGTTTGTCTGGATGTTTTCTTCCCTTATAGTTCTTTTCGCGCTCTTAGGGTTCACCGTTGGGCTTTTCCCGGGCAATTATTTGTCCAGCTATTTTCAGGACCCGGAAGGAGAAAGCAGCCCTTCGTTTACTCAAAACAATAGCCAGCCTATGCCCGCGTATGTCCCCCAGACAACTCAGGAGGAGGCGGTCATTAGCGCAGTAAAGAAATATTCTCCTGCCGTAGCAAGCATCATCATCTCAAAAGACGTTCCTGTTATGGAAGAGTATTACTACAACCCATTCGGGGACGATAGTCCGCTTGATGTTCAAATTCCAGGATACCGCCAGAAGGGAACAGAAAAACAGGAGGTGGGCGGCGGAACCGGTTTTTTCATCTCCAGCGATGGGCTTATTATCACCAACAAACACGTTGTTATGGATACAGCCGCCGAGTATACTGTTTTCACCAACGACGGCAAGAAATATCCCGCGAAAGTTCTGGCAAAGGATCCTGTCCAGGATCTTGCCTTAATTAAGATTGAGGCCTCTGACCCTTCACAAACCTTTCCAACAGTAAAATTGGGTGATTCCGATTCTCTGCAGATCGGGCAGACCGTCATTGCAATCGGGAACGCGCTAGGGGAATTTAGAAATACGGTTTCGGTCGGAGTCATTTCTGGTCTTCAGAGAACGGTTAGCGCTTCTGGCAGCGGAAGCTTTTCAGAAACTTTGGAAGATATTATCCAAACAGACGCAGCCATTAACCCGGGAAACTCCGGAGGTCCGCTCTTAAACCTAAGGGGCGAGGTCATAGGAATAAATACTGCCGTAGCTGAGTCTGCTCAAAGCATCGGCTTTGCTATACCGATTAATAAGGCAAAAAGAGACATAGAGCAGGTGAGAGTTAATAATAAGATTACTTATCCGTTTTTAGGAATACATTACGTGGTAATAAACCAGGACATAAAGGATAAAAATGAACTTACAGTCGACTATGGAGCATGGGTGCAAAAGGGCCAGGGGACTGAACCTGCGGTGACAAAAGACTCTGCCGCCGCCAAGGCAGGCGTAAAAGAGGGAGATATCGTACTTGAATTAAACGGAGAAAAAATTACTGAGAGCAATTCTTTAGCCAAGATTATATTAAAGTATAATCCCGGAGACCAGGTTTCTTTAAAGATATTAAGAGATGACAAGGAATTGGAGCTGCAAGCGACCCTGGGGGATAGGCCACAGTAGAGATTGGCAAAAATATTTTTGCAGCTATTGCGGTATTTATTATTGACAGAAAATATATATCTGATAAAAAGAATACATAAAACATGACAAGAACCAGTCAAAACAACTTTTGGTTTTATGGGTTTTTCTTCTTTAGGGAGAGGACTGGTTTGATTTTCGAAAACAAATAAGCAAAAATAGAAACAAACTAGTCCTTTCCTAAAAAGAAAGGACTTTTTATTTGCCCCTTTAAAACTCAAACAAGGAAGGGAATACGATGAACAAGGATCTATCCGCAGGAACGAGAGTCAGGATAAAAGAACACGGCAGAATGGGCGTTGTCGTCCCAGACCTTCTGGGAATATGCCCAGACGGCAGCGTGTTGATTGAGATCGACCAAACCCCGGGCGTCAGCTCCATCAGGAGCGCAAAGCTCGAGGTAGTAGAGGTTTTAGAAATCGAATTCTGCCGGGGCAAGTGCCCAGCTTGCATTTTTTGCCAAGAGGAATCTTGCGCACGCTATAGCGCCTTGAGGCTCTGCACGGTGGTAAGCGCATTAGCCGCAAGAATTGTTCCTCAAAGGAGTTATCCCTTCTGCCAAGACGAAGTTGCTCAGGCCTTAACGGCCTAAGCTCTTTGTAAAAGCGGTCTTTTAAGATCGCCTTTTTGTTTGTACAACTGGGTGGTTTCTGTCACTCTTGACATGAGAGTGCTATTGATTTATCTTATAAAAAATGTTACAAAGGAGTCACAAAATAAAATTATGAGCGGAGCTAATTTCACCAATAGAGCACAGGATGCAATTCTAAACGCACAAGGGTCTGCCCAAGATAAGGGGCAGCAGCAAGTTGATGCTTTGCATCTATTACTATCATTGCTTTCACAAGAAGAAAGCATTGTTTTAGTTGTTTTGGGGAAGCTAGGAGTAGATATCGACAGCCTGAAAAAGAAAGTAGCAAACCAAGTTGCTAAGATCCCAGCAGCTCCGACAACGGGAGTGATGGGCCAGCTTTATTTAACTCAGGACATGGCAAAGGTTTTGGAGCGAGCCAGGCAGGAGGCAGTTAAGATGGGAGACGAATTCGTTTCAGTCGAGCATTTATTTTTGGGCTTGCTAGATACTCCGACAAACGCAAAAGATCTTTTGGAGAAAGTTACGTTCCTGCAATCCGGCGTCATAGGCTCGGGTTCTATAAAATCATTGAAGCTTGATTACGAAGCGGTGTTTAAGGTTTTGTCGCAAGTCCGAGGCGGAACTAAAATTACAGACCCTGAGCCTGAATCAAAATATCAGGCAGTTGAAAAATATACTAGAAACCTGACCCACCTTGCAGCGACAGGAAAGATAGACCCGATTATCGGCAGGGAGAACGAGATTCGAAGATTAATGCAGATTATTTCTCGCAGGACAAAGAATAACCCCGTCCTAATCGGAGAAGCGGGCGTCGGCAAGACCGCGATAGTCGAGGGCCTTGCTTCAAGGATCGCCCAAGGAAATGTCCCAGAATTTTTAAAAAACAAAGAAGTTATATCTTTGGACCTGGGGGCTTTAATTGCAGG
>Ga0172380_10000915_pt1 | contig 52989 bp, 54 predicted proteins | sample Leawe162metaG_FD_119747 | JGI IMG/M metagenome (GOLD analysis project Ga0172380, IMG submission 119747) | Leachate microbial communities from a municipal landfill in Southern Ontario, Canada - Leachate well 162 metaG | ecosystem: Engineered > Solid waste > Landfill > Unclassified | place... | reverse complement strand
TTCGTCTTGTGGACGATCAGGTTGTACATCTCGAGGCGCGCCTGCTGGATGTCGGTGATGAGGTCGAAGTCGCCCTGGCGTCCGCCGGGCAGCTTGTAGACCTTGTTGCTCTTGGCGAGCACTGCGGTGTTGGGAAACTTCTGCCGGACCATGTCGGCCGGCGTGGTGTTCACCGCCTTCTCGTGGTGCTCGGCGTCCCACGGCAGGATCACCCAGGCGATCTTGTTGAAGTAGTGCTTCTCCCGGAGCACGTCGATGTACTCGGGCACCGCCTTGCCGTGGCCCTCGCCGCAGTCGTAGATGAAGATGCGCCCGTTGATGTACTGGAAGGCGACCCACGCCGTGGCGTCGGAGTGCATGCCGGACGCGCCGATGTCGAACTGCACGTAGACCGGGTGGCCGTCGTTGAGGTTGAAGTCGTGGATGCGGGCGTCGCGCTCCATCTGCATGTAGGCCTCGCCGTACACGGCCGCGGCGTCCATCTCCTCGAAGGAGACGTAGTACTCCTGCTCGAACATCCGGTCGTTGCCGTACCTCTTACGGTACGACTCGCGGGTCAGCTCGAGCTGCTCCTGCGTACGCACCGGCGGCAGGCCGTTGCGCCTCATGATCTCGTTCAGGTCGTCGATCGTGCGGATGATGACCTGCGCCTGCGGGTTGTCACGCAGGGACTCCATCAGCGCCCACAGCGGGTTCTTCCGCTTGCCACGTGGGGTGCTCACCACCATGAGCCGCTTGTTCTCGTGCTCGTTGTCCAGGATGGGGATAAGTCTGGGGATGGGGTCCTCACGGTGGAACAGCGCGAGCTCGGTGATCGTGTAGTCCTGGAACGACGTACCCACACCGGAGGTGTCGGAGCCGGACTGGAAGTAGCCCTGCAGCTTGAGCCGGCTCTCGTTGAAGAAGCGGCCCTCCATGACCGTGTTCTTCCAGTCGACCTTGTCCTTGGGCACGTTGTCCTGCAGGCCCTTGATGAACTCCTGGGTGACCGGGTCGATGTAGGTCTTGTCCCACAGGATGTCGCGGATCATCGGGTTGTTCAGCGAGATGTACACGCCGGTGGTCTTCGACGTGCGGAGCCGGGCGTCGCACTGCTCCATGGAAGCGGCGACGTCCTTGCCTGACTGCCGAGGCAGCACGGCGATGCCGTACCTCTTCGAGCGCCACATGGTGTGCAGCTCGGCCTGATAGGGCCGTGGCCGGTAGTGAACGGGGAACCGGGCCACGGCCCTACCTCTCGGTCAGCGTCGTACGACGGGGATGAGCAGTGCGATGAGGATGAGGATGAGCAGGATGTTGGTCAGCTCTCGGCTGTCCATCAGGCCTGCTCCTCCTCGGTCTCACCCTCCGGGGCGGTGGCCGCCTCGAGCTCCTCCTCGGTGAGGGCGTCGGGGTCGGTGACCTCGCCGGGCTCGGCGACGGTCTCGCCGGTCACCGGGTCGGTCGCCCCGTCGATCGTCGGGTTGGCCTCGGGCGCACCCTCGGGAGCGAGCTCCTCGGTGGTGGCCTGCGACTCCGCGCCGGTCGGCACGCCCACGTTGGCCAGGTCGACGGGCTCGCCGCCCTGGTCCTCGTTGGGCACGTCGATGTGCGGGGCCTTGCCCTCGTCGTCGGTCTCGATGCCAGCCGCCGTGGCGTACTGCTCCGAGACCGAGCGCATGTTGTCGGTGAAGTTGTTGTCGCGGAAGGACACGTGCTCTCCAATCAGATGGTGAAGTTCGGCAGCCCGAGGGTGCCGAAGAGGGTCGAGTAGTCCTCGGCGCCCTCCGCCGACGATCCTGCCTTGGACTGGATCCCAGCCTGCGGAGGCTCGGCGGGCGGCTTCGTGGCCGCAGCACCGGCGCCGGCGGGGGAACCGGCCACCGGTGCTGCGGGCTTCGAGGCCCTCTCGGCAGCCACGGCGGAGCGCAGGCTGTCGATGATGGGCTGCACCGGGATGGTGTAGCCGTTGAGCTTGCCGTCGTCCGTGCGCAGCTCGTAGGGCTTGGCCATCGTAGCGAAGCGGTCGGCGAGCTCCCGGTCGAACTGCTTGGTGCCGGGCACCAGGTCAGCGTTGTCCTGGAACAGCTTCACGCTCGCGTGCAGGGTGTTGAGGTAGGTGGCGTTCTCGTCCATCGCGGTGGACGCGCGCCCCTTCACCTCGTCGACCAGGAGCTGCTTGACCGCGTCCTGCCAGTCCCGGGCGTCGGCTGCGTCGCGGATGACCTCAGTGCCCTCCTTGCCGATGGCCGGCACCTCGCGCCCGACCAGCAGCCGCGGGTGCTGCTCGATCGCCTCGAAGTACTGGGCGTGCTCCTCGCGGACCTCGGCCATCGACGTCTCGAGGTAGGTGTTGAACACCTTGTCCTCGAGCGCGGTGGTCAGCTCGCCGAGCTTGGCGGTGACGTCCTTGTGCTCGACAGTCCACCCAGCTGGGACCAGAGCTGATCCTCCGCCGGTGGCATCGGCTCCAGCTCCTCCGGCTCCGGCCGCCGTGGCAGCAGCAGTTCCTGCTGTACCAGCGGCAGCACCTGCGGCGTCACCAGATCCGTCGGCTCCGGCGACAGGGGCTCCGGGAGTGGGGCCGGCTGCGCCGGTGTCGACAGGTCCGCCAGCAGTTCCTGCACCCGCGCCAGCTGCGCCTCCTGCGTCAGCTCCTGCAGCTGCAGCGCCACCTGCAGCGCCGCCTCCCTCCTGGCCAGCAGCCCCAGCTGCGCCTGCGTCCGCTCCAGCCTGCGTGCCAGCCGCCGCGTCGCCGTCCTCCGGCGCCAGGATGTCCATGAGCTCGCCAAACGCAGCGAACCCGCCGAAGGCAGTCGCGGCGTCCGGCTCGACCTGCTGCTCACTCACCGTTCACCTCGGCTCGGAGCTGGGCCTCGTACGCCTGGAGCTCGGCCGCGAGGTCGGCCTGGTCGGCGTCGTCGAACTCGAGGCCGATCTGCGAGAGGTGCGCGGCCAGCCCGGTCTCGCCGAAGAAGAAGCCTCCGGCCTCGCCGAGCGCGGCGACGTGGGCCGCGGCGTCGGGGTGCTGGCTGTCCCAGATGTTCTCCCAGACCAGGAGCGTCTTCTGCCAGTGGTGCAGCAGCTGGATGTAGTGCGACCGGTTCTCCTCGACGTCCTCCTCGACCGAGTGCCACTTCAGGCAGTCGGGGTCGGAGGCGATCTCGGCGCGCAGGGCGTCGGCCATGTCGGTCATGATCTGGTGGAACCGGTCGACGAACGCCGGCATCAGCGCGAACGTCATCGAGTGGTACTTGCTGAGGATCGCGTTGGACCAGGGGATGGTCACGCGCGAGCCGTGGGTGAGGTTCTCCGGGGAGAGGATCTCCGACCAGATGCGCAGCACCGGGTTGTACTTCACCTCGCCGGCGTCGGCCAGGAGCGTGGCGAGGTCCTTCTCGTCCTGCTCGGTGAGGGTCGCCTCGGGGGTCTGGTCGGTCACAGCTGAATCCTTCCGGCCAGCGCGAGCTGGCGTGCTTCGGCCTCGATGGCCTGGATGGTGGTGCGGACGTCGTAGCAGAGCACGTTGCTCACGTACATCCGCTTGATCCCGGCAGGCACCAGCTCGGGCCCGCCGTAGAACTCCTGCACCTCGAAGAGGTCGAAGCCGTTGACCCCTCCGTAGGTGTAGATCTTGAACGGGAACCGCGGGTCCCGGTAGATGCCGACCTGGTAGGAGGGCAGGGTGATCTTCACCTCGGCGGTGCGGGTGCCGCGGCCGGCCACCTCGAAGGACTCGACGGTCCCGTCCTCGAGCGTGACGCTCTGCGTCTCGGTGCCGGTGTTGGTGTACTGCAGCACGCGGCGGCCGCGAGGCTGCGGGGTGGCGGGCTTGCGGATCTCGTTCTGGATCCAGCGACGGCCCTTGTCGTCGACGCGGATGATCTCGTCGACGGCCTTCGTGTTGAGGTGCTGCCCGGCGAACTCGGCCGGGTCGGGCTCGGCCTGGCGCGGTGGGTCGGCGGGAGCCGTGGGGTGCGCGGCCATGGACTCCTCGCGCGTCGGCGGCTCGACCTCGATGCCGAAGAACGCTGCGGCGTCCGGGTCGGTGTCGGCTCCGGCTACCGGGGCTCCGGCCGTCGGCGCGACGACGGGCTCGGGCGGCTCGATCCGCTCCTCCATGATGACGCCGGCGGCCGCGAGCTCGTCGTACTTCGTCTGCAGCTCGTCGGTCTTGTAGTCGCGGTAGTGCTTCGTGAACTCCACACCGGCGCCTTGCAACGCCTTGTAGAGGCGGCTCTTCTCGCCCTGGCTCATCTGTCTCCGTAGGTAGGCTTGGCGCTGGATGCAGGTGAACAGTAGGGCTTGGCTGCCACATCTTGGGTACGACGCGCCGAAGGATGCGGGGTGTAGACACCTGCAGGGTGTCTACGTGTTTGCGCAGGTCAGGGCCGTTGTAGACACGTAGACACCCTGATGGGCCCGAAACTCCTGAACACCACCGCTGGTTTGAGGGTTGTTGGGGTGTCTACATGTCTACAGCTATAGGATCTTCGGTCCCACCACCGTGCCGGGTGAACAATCTCTTGTTTCCCCCACCGTGCACCGTGGATTCTTTCGTCTGAGGGCGTAGACATGTAGACACCCCCTACAAAAGTAGGGGGCGTCTACAGTGTCTACATCCGGGACTACGGCCTCCGGGTGTCCAGGTAGGGCTGCGGCACGCCGTTGGTGGTCAGCGACTCGGCGCCGGCCACCGCCCTCCCGTACTCGAAGGTCTCCACCTGGCCGTAGTCGTAGCCGACGTTGACGCTGACCGGGGTGTAGCGGTACTGCGCCAGGCTCAGCTGCCCGAAGCTCGCGTCGACCACGCCGTCGGTCTCGGTCGAGGAGGCGAAGAAGAACCACTCCTTCAGCTCTCGAGCCACGTGCAGGTGGTCCTCGGCGTCGAAGGGCAGGTCCTCGCCGAGCACGTGCTCGTGCTGGGCGTAGACCTTCTCGACCTCGATCCAGCGGCCGTTCATGTCCAGCCCGCGGATCCCGTAGCGCATCCGGCCGGTGAACGACCCGAGCGTGAGGCTCACCTGGCGCAGGTGTGCCCAGGCGTCGTGCGCGCGGTTCGCGCCCTGGGTGTTCGTCTCGAGCTTCCACGGGATCGGCCGTGTGCCCGCCGCGCCGCCCTCGATGAAGTCGTCGGTGCCGCGCTTCTCGTCGAAGACGTACATCCCGGTCGGGTGCATCAGGCCCAGCATGAGCCGCCCGGCCGCCTCCACCTTCTTCAGGCTGACGCCGGGCGTGAGCCACCGCGACCAGCTGCCGCCTTCCGACGACAGGTCCAGCACCCACACCTCGTTGCCGCTGCAGCCCGCCGGCAGCGCCACGCCCTCGGGGTTGTGGACCAGGAAGTACAGCCGCTGGTCGAAGAAGCAGGACACGATCTTCTTCTTGTTGACCAGCCCCTGCCACTCGGGAGTGATCGCGTCGGTCATCGACTTGTGGGTGATGTTGTAGTTCGACGCCGTCGACTTCATCAGCTGGTCGTCGAGCGGGTGGTACAGCGCGTTGTTCGCCACCTCGCAGCCGTACGGCGACACCGTCCCGGGCGTGGCCGTGGTCTCCTCGAAGCCCATGATCTGGGTGTTGTCGGACTGCGAGCTCACGCTGGCCGGCGCCATGTAGTAGGCCGAGGAGTGGCCGTCGGTGCCCATGCACAAGATGGTGAGGGTGTCGGCCGACTGCGGGTTCTGCCACAGCTTCACGCACGCCGGGACCTGCATGTTGCCCGACGTCAGCGTCTTGTACCCGCCGCCCTTGGTGGAGGCGAAGTTGAGGTACTCACCCGGTGCGTTGGTGGTCCACTGGATCACCGCCGCGCGGGTGGGGTCGTTGACCAGCACCAGCCGGTCGGCCGCCACCAGACCCTGCCCGGCCTTCGACGGGGCGGTGGTGTTGAGGTTGGCGCGGTTGGTCAGCGTCGGGATCGGGATGGTCTGCCCGAGCCCCTGCGTCGCAGGCGTCACCATGAACCAGGCGGTCGCCTCCGCCGTGCTGGTCGGGGTGATGTCGCGCGACCCGATCAGCTGCATCTCCACCGGCACCGGCGACTGGTCCGACCAGCACATCAGGTAGAAGTTGATCTTCTGCGCGCCAGCGTCGCGGCCCGCGTAGAAGTGGCCGCCGGGCACCAGCAGGGACAGCTGGTCGCTGGCCTCCGAGCCGACCGACGTCGGGTTGATGCTGGGCGTGGAGGTCTGCGTGCCGAGCGTGGTCAGGTCCGGCGTCAGCCACAGCAGGCTGCCCCACGCACGCTGGGCCTTGAACTGCGCGATCGCCGCCGGCGCCGTCTCCCCGAGCTCGTTGGAGAAGGTGTAGGTGAAGGCGTAGTTGTAGACGTTGTGCGAGTCGCCGTACGCCTGGGCGATCGAGTTGGTGGAGGAGAAGTCCACCGCGTGCCCGGGGATCGTGTCCTGCGGGCCGATGATCCAGTCCCGCGGCGGCATGTCGATCCAGCCGCGCGAGGAGCCCCAGTCCGGGTCGGGGATCGCGGTCGCGCGCGAGACCTTCTTGACCGCGCCGACGTGGAACACGAACAGCGACTCGCCCGCGTTCGACAGCGCCAGGACCTTGTTGTCGATCTGCAGGAAGCGGACGTACGTCGTGGCGGCCGTGAACGCAGGCTGCGTCATCCCGGCCGGGATGGTGAAGGCCGCCTCCGGGTGCAGCAGGTCGACGACCGCGATGGCTCCGGTCGCTGCGTCCTGGATGCCGACGCGGAAGGTCACCAGCGTCGTGCCCGACACGGTCTCCCGCACCGCCAGCAGGAAGGCCTTCTTCCCGTTGTTGAGGTAGAAGGGCTCGTGGCTGCTGCACAGCTGCGTGGCCGAGGTGATCCCGCCGTCGGTCAGCCGGCGCAGCCCGGGGCGCACCCGTGCCGAGCCCTCGCGGTTGATGAGCACGTTCTCCATCACCCGCAGCGAGCCGGGGTCGGAGACGCCAGGCGGGTCCGCGGTCGCCCAGCCGGTGAACTTGCGCAGGTACGCGCGGCTCAGCGGCCGGTCGATCGGCGCCGGCAGTGTCGCCTTCGCCATCAGAACCACCTCTCGTCAGCGTGCGGGTGGCCGCCGTGCGGGCCGCGCGCGACGAGCGTGCCCTGCACCGGGACCATGAACTCGTTCAGGTACGGGCTGTCGGTGTTGCGGTCGTCGCGCTCGATGCACTGGTACATGAGGTCCTTGTACTGCGCCTCGAGCGTCATCACCCGCGGCTGCAGCACCGGGTCGGACTGCGCCAGCAGGAACGCCGCACGCATGGTGATGACGTCGGGGTAGGCGAAGTCGATCTCCTGGTCGAGGATCTCCTGCGGCACCTCGACCAGCGGCTGGCCCGGGTCGGTCGGCTGCTCCGGCAGCCGGATCATCACCGGCTCCCGCATCCCGTTGATGTGCACGTCGAGCCCGTCCTCGGCGCCGGAGATCGGACGGGAGAAGTGCAGCTGGTTGCGGACCACCGAGCACCACAGGCCGGCACGCCACTCGTACTTGGCCAGGGCGTCGCGCGGCAGGTAGTAGGCCCAGGCCACGGTCCGGTCGTCGCAGTTGACCAGGCGGGCCGCGTCGTCGCCGATCTGGCGCGGACGCACCAGCGCGGTCAGGTGCAGCATCCGGTCGCCGCACGACGTCGTGCCGACGATGTGGTCGCCGGTGTAGAAGGACCACTCCTTCTCCAGCGCGTTGAGCCGCGTCGCCTTGTTCAGCGCACGGGTCACCGCCCGGAACCGCTCGAGCTCGGGCCGGTAGGTCAGCTCGGTGCCGGTCAGCTGCCCGAGCACCTCGCCCACCGCGTCCTCGAGCGTCATCACGATCTCGGGGTTCATCTCACCACTTCCTCAGCGTCGCGCCCTCGGGCGCCTTCTGGACCTCGACAGTGCGTGCGCTCTGCAGCAGGCTGTTCGGCCGGGCCGTCGCCGCGAACTCCGGCGGCGTCCAGTTCTCCATCTCCTTCGACAGTCCCGGGTTGTCCCACACCCGGCCCTGCGACTTCGCTGCGGCGAGGAACGCCTTGTCGGACTGCGCGGAGGCGAACGCCTCGTCGCCGCCCAGGCCCTTGCCGAACTTCCCGCGCCGGATCCCGAACGCCCCGCCGCCGTTGCGGCCGCCGCTCTTGCCGCCACCGCGGCCACCGTTGAGGATGTTGCTGAGCCGGGGGCCGCTGTTCTTGCCGTCGCCCATGACGTAGCGCGGGCCGTTGTTGCCGCGCGGGCCGCCGAGGGTGCCGGTCGGCTCGACCGCGCCGCTCCCGGCACGGACCCTGCCGAGCGGGCCGCTGAACTGCGGGCCACCGCGCGGGCCGTCGCCGCCGTGGGGACGGCCGCCGTCGGGGCCACCGACGCTGAACTCGCCGCCGCCCTTGCCGCCCGCCGGCTTGCCGCCGCCCTTGCCCTTGTCGCCGCCCTTGCCCTTGCCCTTGCCCTTGCCGCCGCCACCGGCGTTCTGCTGGGCCTCGAGCGCCAGGCCGTAGTACTCCGCCTGCTGGCCGAGCGCGTTGCCGAGCTGCGTCTGGGCCTCGGAGGTCTGGGCGTAGTAGTCGCCCCAGAGCTGCTCCTTGTCGGCGTTGGCCTCGGTCATCATGTTGACCCGCGCGTTGTGGGTGTCCAGCGCCAGGTCGAGACGGCTCGCGTTGATGGACCGCTCGCTGTCGGAGAACGAGCGGTTCACCTCGGACTGGTTCGCCGCGCCGCTGCGCAGGCTCATCAGCTGCGCGCGCAGCCCGTCGGACTCGCCACCGCCCTGGGCCGCGAGCTCCGACAGCGCCATCGTCCGCTCGCGGATCCGGTTGGCGTCGGTCTCGATCGTCGCGTCGGAGGCCGCGATGTCGTTGTTCTGCGCGTCCTTGTCGAGGCTGCCGGCGCGCGCGGCTGCTGCCTTGTCGAGGTCGGCCAGCTGGTCGCCGAGCACGGTGTTGATGTTGTCGAGCCGCTTCTTCAGGGCGTCCTTGAAGTCGCCCTTCTTCCCGAGCGTGTGCCGCAGCGCCCGGATCTGGCCCTGCATCTGCTCGGCGTCACCGATGTAGCGGTCGCGGGTCGACATGTCCCGCTTGCGCTGGTCGGCACGCGACTGCGCGTACGGGTCCTTGGTCTTCGAGGTCGAGCCAGACTTCGAGCCCGACGTCGACCCGGACTTGGGCGCGCCGAGTGGCTTCGTGCCGCCGCTCTTCACGGGCACGGCCGAGGACGTGCTCGAGCTCGAGCTGCCACTGGTGGCCGGCGTGGCGACGGGCACCGTCAGGACCGGGCCACGCCCGCCCTTCTTGCCACCCCGGCCTGCTGATCCATCACCTGCTACGGGCACGGCCGCGCTCCTCTCTCAGTTCCTTGGCGATCGACTGCCGGAACTCGACCGGGTCGAAGTAGGTCTGGCCCTCAGTCTCGCCGAGGGGCTGCCGGTAGTTCTTGGACTCGCGGCTGTTGATGTCGACGAAGTTCAGGAACGACTGGAACTCCTCCTCGCTCAGCGTCACCTTCGCCTGGTCGAGCACCTGCTGCGGCTCGTACTGGCTGTTGGAGTCGGCGAGGATGTCGAACGCCTTGCGCATGTAGGTGTTGAGGTCGACGCCCGGCGCCACCTCGCGGCTCTTGCCGGTGGCGAAGCCGGGGATCTCGTCGTAGTCGAGGAGCTCGCGCTTCGCCCCGAGCAGGTTCTGCCCCGGCACCGCCTCCTTGCGCGATGCAGCGAATGCCTTCACCAGCGACGACTGAAGGTCATCGCGCATCTTCGCCGCGGTGTTGGCGCGCGCGTCCGTGCCGCTCTTGTTCTCCGGGCGCTCCAGGTCGACCAGGTCCTGGCGGGTGAAGCCGAGCTTCCCGGACAGCACGTCGTTGAGGTCGGTGGCCACGCCCTTCCAGCCGATGTCCTCGAGCACGGCGACGGTGTTGGGCGCGTAGTTCTTCCGCGACGCCTCGACCCCTTCGCCGGTGAACAGCTTCTCGACCGACGCGCGGTAGTCGTCGGTGACGTCACGGTTCGCGCGCGGGATCGCCCGGTCGCGCTCCGAGGCGGCGGCCAGCAGCGAGGTAAGCTCGACGGCTGCCTTCTGGCGCGGCGACAGCGCGGCGAACTCGGCGGCCGTCATCGCCCGCTGCTTCTCGAACGAGCTGCCGGAGTTCACGCCGCGGCGGGTGGCGCGGATGCCGGACTTGAACATCGCCGTGGCGACGTCGCCCTGCTCCGTGGCCTCCTGGTCCTCCATCAGCCGAGGCGCGCGGATCCCGGCGTACACGTCGACGGCCGTGCCGGTCATCCCCTGAGCACGCGCCTCGGCCCTGGCCGCGTCGAGCGCGTCGGCGTACTCATCGGCCTGCGTCGGCATGTCGGCCTCGTAGTCGCTGACGCCCTCGACCGTGGTGAGTGCGCCCGCCTTCATCGCCAGCTCGTCGACGACGCCCTTGTCGATGCTCGGCGGGCTGGTGACCTTGTCGACCAGCGCAGCCTTGCGATCGCTCTTCGCGCGCTCGAGGAGCTCGTCGCGCTTCGGACCGTACGGCGAGCGCACGACCGGGTTCTTGTGGTCGCTGCGGTTGCTGGGGTGGTCGGGCCCGCGCAGGTGGTCGCCCTGCGGCTCGATCTTCCGGGCCGGCTTCTCCTCCGGCTCGGGCCGACGCGGGGTGAACGAGAGCAGCGACTTGAACGCATCGGCCTTCGACGCCTCGACCGGGCCGACGATCGGCGCAGCCTCGCGCACGCGGCCCGCGCTGATGATGGCGGTCGGGTTGAAGTTGGGGGTGTCCTCAGCCCCGACCGCGGCGGCGATGAGCTCGCGCACCGGGTCGGGGCTGGTGCCGAGGACGCCGCCGCCGCGCGCGCCAGCAGCCGCCGCGATGATGTCGCGGTCGACCGTGGTGGCGGTGTTCGAGGCGGTGCGGGCGCCGTCGTCCTTGGCGATGGGCATGGTGTCTCCTAGTCGTGCGGGTTGCCGTCAGCGACCTTGTTGAGGTAGCTGCTGTAGTGCTCGCCGCCGGTCACGTTGGGCAGTGCGGACTCGTCGACGGCGACACCCTCGGGCTCGGACCGCAGGTCGGCGTCGACGTACGACGGTGGCTTGTTGACGCCGAGCAGCCAGCCGAAGCCGTCCCACACGTTCTCGGTGAGCCAGGCGACGAGCAGGTTGTAGCCCGCGACGAGCAGGGCGAACGCCAGGCCGACGAGCAGCGTCTGCAGCTCGGGGTCGACGGTGACCTCGAGGCCCCAGCCGGCCAGCGTGCTGACCACCCAGGTGAAGACGTACGCGCCGAGCGCGGCACAGCCGGTGCGGATCGCGGCGATGATCTTGTCGTGGAGCATGGCGATCAGACCGGGGTGTGCTCGACGACGCCGGTGCCGGCGTTGACCCACGTCGCGCCGGCCGATGCTCCGGTGGCGACGACGAGCTTGTTGGTGGTCGTGTTGAAGATCTGCTTCCCGGCGTACTTCCCGGCGGTGTTGATCGCGTTGCCGACGGCGGCCAGGGCGGCGGTCGTCGACGTCGGGTCGTTGGCGTCGGGGAGCAGGGGTGCGAGCAGCGGCGCGAGCTCCTCGGCGAGGACGTCGGCGACCTCGCCCTTCTTGGCCTCGATCTCTCGGACGAGGTTGCCGCTGATGACGTCAGGCATGGTGGGACCTTTCAGAGTTGGATGTAGCCGCTGATGTTGTGGTGGTCGGAGCCGGACTTGGGTCCGACCTCGAAGTCCTGGATCTTCCGGTTGGAAGCCAGACGATCCTTGCCGCGGCCTTCCTCGTGAGGCAGTACGCGCCCCACAGCCGTGACGTTCGTCGGGGTGTTCGGGTCACCGCCGTAGAGGATGGCTCGCTCGTCGTTCGCCGCACTCGCCTTGGACTCCCGGATCATGGTCTTCGTGATGCCGGTGTGCTTCTTCCAGAAGCGCGACCGGACGATGCGCTCGCCCCGGATGAACGGCGGGAACGCCGCGTTGATCCGGTGGTCGATGATGACGTCGAGCAGCTTGTCGAGGGCGAGCAGCTCGAGCTCGAGCTTCCACGTGCCGCGCTTCGGCGTGACCAGGACGATGCCGCCGTGGGCCTTGCGGTACTCCTGCTTCCGCAGCCGCGGCTGCAGCCGGCGGGCCACCGCGACGACCAGGTCCTTCTGGTCGTGGCAGACGTAGATCATGTGGGTCTTGCCGAGCTCGCGGCGGACCTCGGCCGGGATCGCCTCGGTGAAGAGGATGACGTCCTTGCCGAAGCTCGACTCGTCGGCCTTGCCGTCGAGGGTGTTCCACGTGCCGACGGAGATCAGCGCCTTGCGCTTGCGCTGCCGCCGCTTCATGCGGTTCACCCCCTTGCGCCAGGTGTCGCCCTGCGTCCAGGCTCCGGCCAGGCGCGGGTCGTCCGGCACGCTGCCGACGAGGCCGTCGCCACCGGCGAGCACCTCGGCCATGTCCCGCTTCGCCCCGTCGCTCATGTGCGGGCAGCCGGGGAGGTAGACGTGGCTGTGCTTGTTGTTGTCGAAGGAGTCGCGGCTGCCGTCGCGGATCATCGCCAGAGCGCCGTTCTCGCGCGCGAGCCGCGCGGTGGCGATGTCGGTGGTCCACCAGTCGATGTTGCCGCCGCCGAGGTGACGGCCTGCGCTGGCCGGCGCGTTGCCGATCAGCTGCGCGATCGTCAGCTTCGGCATGCCGAGGTCGGCGAGCTCCTGCTCGAAGGCGGTGAGCCACTGCACCTGGCACTCGCAGGCGGGCTTCCCGGCGTACGTCATGGTCATGCTGCGGATCCTCCCGTAGTGCAGGCCAGATTCTTGGGCGACTTGCCGTCGCGCCTACACGCCATCGGAATCGCTCCAGTGGTACCAGCCCTGCTCCCAGTGGTGCTCGCGCTTGTCCTTCACCGGGATGTCGCGCACCGTCTTCCACGGCACCCGCTCCTGGACCAGGACTTCGACGTGTGTCTCCGCGACCTGGATCCACGGGCTGCCGTCGACGACGGCCGACACGCGGTTGGCGGCGACGTGGATCGGCACGTACTCCAGCAGCAGCACGCCGAGCCGGGTCGACGCGGCGTGGAGTCGCTGACCTTCCGCCATCACCTCGGTGCGGGTGGCCGCAGCCTGGACCCGCTCCACGAACCCTTCCCGGGCGGCGTCGTAGTGCGCGTCGGTGCGGGCGTCCGACAGCTGCGAGGCGTAGATCGACGTCGGGCCCAGGCGCACCTGGGTGCCGGCGCGGTAGTCCGCCCCGGTGCCGGTCGAGTTCTTCTCGCGCCGGATGAAGACCGAGTAGCCGGTGGTACCGGTGCTGGTCCGTGCGGCGTCCAGCGCCACCGTGACCTTGTCGACGCGCAGCTTCAGCCCGGCCGCGCCGACCGAGCCGACGACGTGGTACCAGACTCCACGGGCCAGGATCGGGCCCGCGATCTGCGCGGCGTTGTTCTGCAGGATGATGCTGCCGTCAGTCTCGAACCCGAGCATCATGTTGCAGACCGCGCTCGAGGTGGACTCGCTCATCGTCGAGACGAGCGCGGTCCGACCCATCGTGGCCGACGCCGGCACGAACACCCAGGTCTCGATGGTGCAGGTTGCCGAGGTGAACAGTCCGGTCGTCACGTGGGTGCGCGCCAGCGAGGCGCCGCCCTGCGGCCACTCCACCGCGGGCATGCCGGTCCCGGTGAACGGCCCCACTGCTCCGAAGAGCGGCAGCGGCGCCGTGATCGCCATGTGCTTGGCGTTGCCCGACGTGTCGTTCAGCGTCGAGCCGGAGCTCTCGTTCCCTTCCCAGAAGCCCCACGGAGTGTCCGTCGTGACCGCGGAGAAGTACTCCACGGCGCCCACTAGATGCTCTCCATCTCGATCCCGAACTGGGCGGCGGCCACCTTGCCGGTCGTCCACACCTCGCCGCTCGGGTCGAGCGTGTGGATGGTGTCGGTGCGCGTGGCCCACTCGACGGCCGGCACGGTCCCGGCGCCGACAGCGATCGTGCCGTCGCCGCCCTTCACCACGGACTTGATCTTGGGCGAGCCGCCGTCCGGTGCCGAGCAGTGCGACAGCACGTCGATGGCCAGCACCTTGCCGAGGAAGGACGGGTCGGCGTAGTGGTACAGGTCCCGCTGACCGGACTCGAGCGCCTGGACGTAGTCGGCCGTGCTCGGCTGGTCCGGGTCGTCGACGAGCTGGTAGTTGTCGACCTGGTCACCGTCGGAGCCGGTCCACCCGGACGAGTCGCCGGTGCCGATCGGGCGCAGCGCCTCGATGCGGATGGGCCCGAGGTAGTCGTTGAACGGACGCCCCTGCGTCGCGGTGGCGTCGACCATGTCGAGGTAGTAGAAGTCGTCGAGCTGGGCGGCGTTCCAGGTCTCGCCCTTCCACGTGATCGAGGAGATCGTGGACGACCAGCGCGTGGTGTCGCCGACGTAGCGGAACACCTCGTTGCCGTCGAAGCGGATCTCGATGAGCCCGTCGACGTCGGCCATCACGACCTTGATCTCGATGTAGGCCCAGATGCCGATGGGCAGCGGCACGGAGCAGGCCCCCAGCGGGATCACGGACGAGAGGCCCGCCGTGCGCGACACCGACACCACGCCAGTGGCGTAGTCGTGGCCGAGGCCGAACGTGTAGTCGGTGTTGTCGGTGAACGACACGATCGACTGCCCGGCCGCCGAGCTGTTGGTGTAGGGCATCCGTCGCCACGCGAAGCCGATGATGAACGCGCCCAGGTTGCTCATCGGGAAGCCGACCGAGTTGTTGGCGCCCTGCGGCATGTTGATGCACATGCCGGTGCGGCCCGGCGCGTACGTGCACGCCGATCCCGGGAAGAAGTTCAGTCGCGGGGTCTCGAACCCGTTGAAGAGGCGAAGGCTCATGATTCACTCCTGATGTCGTACGGCAGCGCGTTGAGCGGGTAGGCGGTGCCGATCCAGTAGACGAGCGGCGAGTCCGGCCGTGCCACGCCCGGGTCGTTGCCGTGGTGCACGACCTCCATCGCCACCGGGCCCATCGGTCCGGTGTTGCCGATCTCGCCCTTGAAGCCGCGCGGGCCGGGTACGTGGCTGATCTTCACGACCACGCGGTTCTGCTTGAGCAGCTTCGCGGTGAGGCCGAGCGGCGGGGAGACGGCCGTGTAGTCGGCCGGCACCGCAGGGTCGGGGTTCCACGTCAGCTCGACGGGGCCCTCGATGATCGAGGTCTCGAAGCCCTCCGCGCTGACCAGCGTGATGGCCAGGTCGTACGGGCCGGGCTCCCAGGTGATCTCGTCGCCCTGGATGTCGAAGCGCGAGAGCCCGTGCTTCGGGTCGTCAATGATCGTGGCGATCGAGGTGACCTTGACCGCGCCGCCGTTGCGCTCCAGCTCGGAGATGACCAGGCGCAGGGTGCAGCCGGTCAGGTCGAAGAGCGTGTCGTCGCGGTGCCGGATCTCCAGCTGCAGCGCGAGCGGGCGCCACCGCTTGAGGACGAGCGGTGTCTCCCGGAACGGGTCAGTGGTGAGCACTGGTCTGGCTCCTCATCTCGCGGACGTCGGCCCACACCTTGGCGGACTCGGCCAGGTGGTCGTCGAGTCGAGTGGCGACCAGCTGCAGCAGCTGCGTGTTCTCGGCGCGCTCGGTCTCGGAGTCCATGAACCAGCCGGTCAGCCGGTCGATGGCGTCGCCGATGTTCTTCGACCCGTGGTTGGTGATGATCGCCTGCTGGACGTGCTCCATCTTCTTGTCGGCTTCCACGACGAGCGCCTTGGCCGAGGACTGCTCGACCCGGATCTCCTTGAGCAAGGTGATGAGCGAGTTGCCGAACTTCCACGCCAGGGCGAAGAAGCCGATGATGACCAGAGCCAGCAGTCCGAGCGGTGTGTCGACGGCTCCGATGATGTCGGCGACAGCGTCCATGCGAGGTGTCCTTTCAGACGACGAAGGGCCCGAGACAGGAGTAGCTCCTGCTCGGGCCCTTCAAGCAGGGTGTGCTGCGATCAGGCGGGCGGACCCTCGGGCGGTGCGCCCTCGGCCGGAGCGCCCTCGGCAGGCGCCTCGCCCTCCCCGCCAGCGTCGGACATCGCGCCCTGCAGCGCCTCGATGGCGGTGCCGGCCAGGTCCTGGATCTGCTGGAGAAGCTCGATGAGCTGGTCCACGGTGGTTCCTCTCTGACGAAGGTGAGTGGTGGCGGGAGGAGAAGCTCAGGCCTCTCCTCCCGCTCCGACTCAGAGGGTGTTGACGTGCCCGTAGTCGCCGGACTCCTGCACGGGCAGGCCCGCGTCGAGCGCGGTGGTGCCGGTGTAGGGAGCCGTGTACCACTCGGGGCGGGACTTGGCGACGGTCGCACCCGACATCGGGTAGGTGACCGGCGCGACGGAGGTCTGCGCACGAGCGGCGGCGACCTTGGCGGCGACGTTGGTGAACGAGGTGTTCACGACCTCGAGGTTGTCGAGGACCGCCGGGAGGAAGAGCGGGACGACGCCCTCGGACAGCTGGTCGATGACCCAGCAGTCGTAGGAGAAGTCCTGCACGTACTCCTTGCCCTTGAAGCGGGTGCCGCCGTCCTGCTCGCGGCGCTCGGAGAAGTGCTCGTAGGTCTGGATCGCGTTCTTGTACGCGGCGAGCGCGATGACCTGGCGGAGCGTGCGGCCGCCGGTGGCCGACGTGGCGACCGGGTCGACGACCAGGTTGACGTCGGTGTAGACCTTGGGCAGGAACTCCGGGTGGATCTTGTGGAGCTTCCACGAGCCCTTGAGCGTGCCGAGGAACCCGGCCGCGTTGGCGCCCGAGATGTCGCCGTTCTTGAGCAGGTCGAACGCGGACTCGGTGCCGGCGCCCTTCTCGATGAGCGCGTTGATGAACACGAGCTCGAGGGCGGAGGTGACGAGCAGGAAGCGCTCGTTGTTGCCGAAGTTGCTGTCGAACCAGTTGTCCGAGAACAGCAGCGTCAGCGCGTCGAGCGTGGCGAGCGGGTCCGCGTCGTCGAGGTACATGCCCTTGATCGTGGCGAACGAGGGCTGGATCTCGTTGTCGTAGTCCTCGCCCGGCTCGGCGATCCACTTGTAGTCGGCCGCGTTGCCGGTGCACGCGATCATGTGCGCGTTGGCGGTGGCCGGACCGACGGGGTCGAAGGCCACGTTGCGGGCGACGAGCTTGCCGGTCATGTGACCGGAGACCGCGGCGAGCAGGCAGTACTTGTCGTGGTCACGGAGCACCGTGGTCTGCATCTTGCGACCGGTGTACTCCTGGACGATGTTCTTGATCGGCGAGAACTTCAGCTGCTCGTCGAAGACGGTGAAGCCGAAGGAGCGGTGCCGGCTCATCGAGTAGGTGCGCCACTCGATGGGCGGGATGCCGTTCTTCCACTCGCCGGTGAACTCGCTGCCGGAGTAGTGGTCGGCGCCGATGCGGGCGATGTCCGCGTCGACGATGTAGTCGTCGACCCGGATGTCGGGCACGCGGATCGACCGGGCGTTGGGGTTGGGCTTGATCTCGTTGCCGGTGAACATGCCGGCCACCGGGCTCGAGATGCGCAGGTACGTGGCCAGAGCGACCTGGTAGTCGGTCAGGCTGTCCTTGCGGACGGGTGCGACCATGTCGCGCTCCTCCTGTTGCTGTCGTGTGCCTGAACGTCAGGCGCTGGCAGGCTGAACAGTAGGAACAGGAGCAGGTCCCTGTGGCTGGGCGAGTCCAGAGTTATTCTGTTCGCCAGCGTAAGGGCCCTGATGCGCACCTAAACGGTCCATAATCAGTGAAAGTGCCTCGCGCTGTTCGGACAGCTGCTGGGTTACAGAGAGCAGTGCGGCAGCAGTAGCCTCGCGCTCGGCCTCGAGGTCCGGGTTGGCGATGCGGGCCTCGAGCTCCATGATCTTGGCGTCGCGCTCGTCGACCTCCTCCTCGGTCTTCTCGCCCGTCCACAGCTGCTTGATGGCCATGGCGTCAGCGGCACCGGAGAGCTCGATCTGCTTGGCGATGATGTAGCTCATCGCCTTCGCGGCCTGCGTGATGATGGTCTGGTCACCGCTATTGGCAAGCGCCGGCATGGCCTGCGACAGTGGCACGAACAGCTCGTTGAGCACCCGCAGCTGCTTCTCGTCCTCCATCTCGGTCAGGGAGCCCGGGACGCAGCGAACCCAGTACTCCGTGGCGAGGTCGTCGAAGTCGATCTCGAGCTTGCCCTCGGAGTTGATCTTGTCCTCTTCCAGCCCTGCCTTCAGCAACTTCATACGAGCTTCAGCGGTCGGCGTAACCGACTTCACCGAGCGCAGTTCCTGGAAGTAGATCGTCAACGCGTAGGAGCAGTAGTGACTGAAGAAGCCCTCGATCGCCTTCTGGTAGTTGTTGGTCGTGATGTCGACCATCGCGGTCTGAGCTTCCACGCCCTGTGGCGTCGCGCTCATGCCGTTGCCCGCGCCGGCTGCCATCGCCTGGTCGGCCGTCCCCAACAGGTTCACCATCGAGCCCATGTTCTGCTGGCTGATCGCGCCGTACTGAAGGAGCGTCTGCGTGTTCACCTCGAACGCCTCGATCTTGGCGTTCGGGTTGCTGATCTGGGTGTACTTCCCGGGGCTGAGGTTGGGGACGGCGTTGGCTGCGCCGTAGCCGATGATGCTCGGGTTGATGTTGCGGTACCAGAGCTTCATGGCGCCGTTCAGCATCAGGTCCTGGAAGTCCTGGCGGCCGATGAGCAGTTCTACCTGCGACTTGCCGAGCGGCTGCTGCGCGTCCTTCTCGAGCACGAGGAAGAAGACCGGGTGCTTCTTGAGGGGGTGCTTGTTCTTCTCGATGCGCAGGAGCATCTTGGTCTGCGCGTGGAACGTGAGGAAGTGGTCACCGCCCGACGAGTACCACGTGATGATCTCGTAACCGTCCGGGGACTGCCGGTGCTTCGCAGTCTGGTGGTCCACCGACTGGCTCTCGCGGGATGACGGGTTCGTCTTGAGCAGCTCGCGCAGCGCCTGCTTGTCCCAGCCGACGGTGTGCTCGTCGCGGATCAGCGCCCACACCTCGCCCTGCGTGAGGTAGCGGCGGACGAACACGTAGCTCGCGTCGCGCACGTCCTTCACGCCCGGCTCGGGGAACACGTCGCGGTAGTGGATCGCGTCGTACTTGATGTACCAGGAGCCGCCGGCGTCCTGCATGAGCACCGGCACGACGGCGTCGTAGCCCAGCGTCAGCGAGCTCTTCGTCGAAGCGAAGAGGTTCTGCTGCATGTCGTTGCTGTACTGGTCGGAGCCGACGATCTTCGACAGCAGGATGTGCCGGGCGAAGATCCCCTCGACGGAGTCGTCGTCGAACTTCGAGATGATCTCGACGTTCGGGGTGTTCTGCACCAGGTTGCGCGCCGTACGACGGATCAGCCCCGCGGTCTCGCCGGAGGAGACGTTGGGCAGGTCCGGCTTCTCGGTGAGCACCTCGCCGTCGGCGAGCTTCTCGAGCTTGTTGTAGTTGTGGACCCGAGCGTCCATCTCGCGCTTCGCACGGTTGAACTTCCCCTCGAGCTTGCCCGCCCAGGGGCCGAGGCCCTTGAACTCCATGCACCCGTCCCGGCCACCGTCCGGGGAGTACCCGGTGTACCAGTCGGCGAACTCCTTCACGGGCTCGTGCCCGCCCTCGATCACTGCCACTGGTTCAGCCTTCCTCGCTCAGACCAGACTCTCTCCCTGCGTACATTGGCCCGGCGCAGGATCGGGTTGCTCGTGTTGATGAACGGGATGTCGTTGGCGTACGGCGTCTTCACGCTCGGCAGCCCGTACATCCGGGTGAAGTTCGGGTAGCCCGTCGAGCCGCCCGAAGAGTAGGAGCGCCGCTTGTAGGGGGTGTAGCCGCGCTTCTTGTAGTTCTTCCAGCCGCTGCCGTTGCCGAAGTCGACCCACCCGCTGCCACTGCCACCGTCCTCGTCGCTCTTGGTCCGGGGCTCGGAGAAAGCCTTGGGCTCATCCTTGGGTGCGGTGAGCTTCCCCTGGTCCTCGACACGCTGGAGGCCCATGAGTCCGGTGTTGATCCCGTACACGTCGTCGACCGCGTTGCCGCGGCCGTCGCGGCTGATGCCTTCGCCGTTGCGCATCGGCGTGCTGGGGAGCGGGATGCCGAGCGCCTGCAGCAGGTTCTGCCGCTCGAACGGCGTGGCCCACGGCCGACCGTCCGGGCCCATCACGAACGTCGTGTTGAGCTGGTTGTAGGTGACCTTGCCGGTCCACGGGATCTCGTCGGACCAGACCAGGTCGCGCAGGCCCTTGGCGTTCGGGTCCTCGAAGGTGTTGCCGTACCAGATGCGGCGGGCACGGATCTGTGCCACCCGCTCGGTCAGCCCCATCGCCAGGCCCTCGTTGACGAGCTCGTCGGTCCACTCGTCCTGGATCTGCTGGCGCATCGGCACGGTGATGTGGATGCCGGCCAGGCTCGGGTCGCCCAGCTGCACCATGCCCTTGGCCAGCGACTGCAGCACGCCGCGCGCGCCGTCCTTGCTCAGCACCTCGCGCCCGGCCTCGTCGAGCAGCGTGAGGCCCGCGACCTGCCGGTTGTCGACCAGGGCGCGCGCCTTGGCGGCCACGTCCTCGGCCGACCAGAACGCGCCGTCCGGCTTGTTCGCCCACACCATCTGCTCGGCCTCGTACTGGCTGAGGTTGGCGAAGGACTCGGTCGCGCCCTGCGAGGCAATCTTCCCGCGCAGCGCCGCCAGCAGGACCGCCTCGTCGTACGCCTGACCCTTCTCCGGCATGGTCAGCGTCTTCTGCGACGGGACCATGTTCTGCCGGAAGTAGGTCGAGTCCATGCCGACCTGGCCGGTGAACAGCGACAGCAGCACGGCCGCGGTCAGGCTGTTCTCGGCGTACTGGTGGAGGTAGGCGTCGACCGGGGACCGCTCGGCGTACGACGTCGTCGCTTCGCCGGTGCGCGGGTCGATGGTCTGCTCGAGCGCCTGCGTCGGCACCGGAGCACCGGTCAGCGGGTCGCGCTCGATGACACCGTTCTCCATCGCCGGGATCTCCCAGGCGTTGCGGTCGTAGTCGTCGAAGCCGTTGCGGACCGCGTTGACGAAGGAGTTCTCCAGCAGCGCCCGCTCGTAGACACCGGCGATGGAGATGATGAGCTTCTGCTCCAGCGCCTGGCCCTCGACGTCGTTGACCGCCTTGCCGTCGACCTCGCGGGCCGACTGCTTCAGCGCCTCGGCCGTCACGTTGGCCTCGTCCCACACCCGCTTGATCGAGTTCGGCATGACGGCGAAGGCGTCGGAGAAGCCCCAGCCGATCTGCCGCACGTCGCCGGTGGACAGGAACCGCTCGACTCCCGCGATCGGGGAGAGGAACTGGCGGAAGATCCAGTGCGGCTGGATCGCGTGCTTCATGTCCTGGTCGGTGATCTCCTCGTCGCCGACACGCAGCAGCGACTCGAAGACGCCCGGCAGCCCGTCGGTGAAGATCGCGTCGGCGTAGCGGAAGTCGTTCTGCACCGCACGCGGGTCGTAGTAGTAGGGCGTGCCGAGGTAGGTGGCGAGGCGGCGGCGCCGCTTCGTCTCCTCGTCCTCGCCCGACAGGCCCAGCCCGCCGGCCATCATCCCGAAGGCCAGCAGCCCGGTGTGCGTGAGCGCGCCCTTCACGAAGGGGCGGAACAGGTCCGCGCCCTCGATGATGTCGGTCATGTCGTAGCGGTCCTCGGCCCGTGCCTCGTCCCGCAGCATCGACTTGAACAGGCCCTGGCGCTGGTCGAGGAACATCGCCGTCATCTGGTCCAGCCCGCCGAGGCCCATCATGGTGACCAGGGCGTTGGAGTTGAACCGGGTGAACAGCAGCGGGATCTTCAGCAGGTGGCCGGCGAGGTTCACGCCGGTCCGGTCGCTGGCCGCCATCTTCTCGATGCCGCCCATGATGAGCTTGCTCGGCACCGACGCCTTGATGGAGCGCGTCTGCGCCAGGCGGTTGAGGCCTGCACGGTGCGGGCTGAACCGGTCGGTGCGGAAGTTCTTCTCCAGCCACAGGCTGTCGAGGTTCATCTCCCGCACGGCCACGTCGAACGGGACGACGTTGTCGGTGACGCGCATGTACTCGAACGCCGCCTCGAGGTAGCGCATCGCCTCCTGCTTGGCCCGCATGCCGAAGCGCGGGTCGGAGGTGGCGCGCGCGGAGAACGCGGCGAACGACTCGAGGCCGCGGCCGACACGACCGCGTCCGGCCTCGACGAGGTTCTTGTACGTCATCTCGTCGTAGACCACGGCCAGGAACTTGTCGTCCGAGCCCATGGACTCGGCCAGCTGGTCGAGCTTCTTCAGCTGGTCGACGGAGTAGACCGGCACCAGCCCGGCCTTCTCCTGCGCCTTCGACATCGCCCGGCCGACGACCGAGGTGCTCGTGCCGGTGGCCAGGTTGGTGAGCGACTCGTACTTGTTGCGCAGGTACACCTCGACGATCGCCGAGGTCCACAGCGCCGGGTTCAGCAGCCGCATGCCCACCGACAGGTTGACCACGTTGTGCATCAGGTTGTGGGTGTCGCGCATCGAGTGGAGGTAGAAGGTGCCCTCGTCGCGCAGGGAGTGCAGCGTCTGCTTCTCCTGCTTCGGCATCTTCTTGCCGGCACGCCACTGCGCGTGGCGCTCGAGCCGCTTGGCCAGCTCGGAGTCCGGCGTGGTGCGCGCGGCCTCCCGGCTGAACGACTCCTCGTCACCGACGAGCTGGTCGAGCGTCGCGCGCATCGTCTCGAAGATCACCGGCTGCGTGAGGCGGGCCTCCTCGCTCGGGTCGAGGTTGGCGAGGAAGCGGTTCGTCTCGATGTCGAACAGCTTCTGCGCGCGCAGCTGGTCGAGCGACACGTGCGTCACGCCGGCGTCGGCGTTGGCCGACTGCCACGTGTGCATGAAGCCGTTCGTGTCCTGCATGAACGTGGCGTCGAAGAGCTCCTCCGAGCGCATCACGTGCTGGAACACGGTGGGCACCCACTCGCTCCAGTTCTTGGCCAGGTTCATCTTGCGGCCGGTGTTGGTGCGCGGGGCCCAGGCGTCCTTGCGTCCGAGGTTCGCCTCGAAGACCGCGGCCATCAGCGCGTGGTCCGGGACCGGCACGACACCGCCGTACGTCGGGATCATGTGCTCCCGGACGTTGTCGAGGATCAGCGACGCCACCTGGATGTAGACGTCCGGGGAGACCTTGCCGACGTACTCCGGCTGGTTCTCCCGGTGGTCCGGCAGCCCGGCGAACTGCCGCACCAGGTAGTCGACCTCGACGCGGTAGTCGTTGGCCAGGTCGCCGAACAGCTCGGTGAGGATCGCGTCCTGCAGCTTGGTGGCCGCCTGGTGCTTCTGCGCAGTCCACTCGCTCTTGTCGACCGGCTTGAGGTAGGAGTCCTTCTTGGCCGCCGCCTCCTGGAACTCCAGGCGCTGCAGCCGCGTCGGCACCGCCCACGGGCTGTAGGCCGGGTTGTCCTTGGCGGTCGGCACGTTGCGGAGCATCCGCCAGAAGCCGCCGTCCTCCTCGAAGTCCTCGAGCCCCTCGGTGGAGAACAGCTGCTGCTCGATGCGGGAGGCCCGCTCGACGGCCGTGCGCATGCCGAGCGTCTCGTAGCCGACGAAGGCGACGTGCTGGCTCGCGCCCTGGCGCATCGACCGGGCACCGGCCTGCGCGTAGTTCACCGGGTTCTCGTCGGCCGGGTACTCCAGCGAGACCTGCAGCGAGCCGGGCACGTACTCCGACTCACCGGTCTGCGGGTGCTGCATCTCGATGAGGAAGTCCCAGTTCGGCGCCAGGATGTACGGGCGGCTGCCGTCGGGGCGACGCGGCAGCGCGGCGTTGACCCGGTCGAACAGCATCTCGCGCAGCTGCGGGTGGTCGAAGTCGTTGAGCGCGCGGGTCACGATGTCGGGCAGCAGCTGCACCTGGCCGCCGGCGTCGAGCCGGTCGAGGTGCAGCAGGCCCTGCGTGCCGATGACGTTGTCGACGCCGAGCCGCGGCGACATCAGGGAGGCCAGCAGGATCTGCCCGAGCCGCTGGTTCGGCGTCGGCTTGTTGAAGCGGCTGTCCTCGTTGAAGACGCCGATCGCACCGAGCCCGACCTCCTCGGCCAGGGCGTTGATCTGCGGGCCGATGATGGCGGCGAAGCTGCCCTCGCTCAGCCAGCTCGAGATCGTCGACGCCTCGTAGCCGTGGTCGATGCTGGCCCACCGGTCGAGGAAGGTGCGGACGTTGTTCCAGTCCTGCTCGAACGTGGTGGCGTCGGTGCGGCCGGTGACGAACTCGACCAGGTCGCGGCGGAAGTCGATGCCGGACAGGGCGAAGGCCCAGCCGAAGTTGTCGATCTTCCCACCGATGGCCTGCTTCGACTCCGGGCTCTTCTGGCTGGAGAAGGAGTTCACCCGCAGCCCGTTGACGCCCATGTCCTCGAGCGGGCCGGCCAGGTCGTTGGGCATCGGGGAGCGCACGGTCTTCCAGCCGTCGCCCTCGGTGACGCCCTTGCCGTAGCGCGACAGGTCGTAGCGCACGCGGACGGAGAGACCGGCCAGCGGGTCGGGGTCGATGGACTCGATCTGCGCCGGAGGCTTCGTGGTCCACGCCTCCTGCAGCTCGGCCTTGGCCACCGCGATCTTGCCGGGGTTCTTCGCCGGGTCGGCCGGGTTCACCGGCTTGGCCAGCTGCTCGCGGATCTCGTGCTCGGCCGGGAGCTGGAAGCCGACGCGGGTCAGCAGGATGGAGCCGTCGCTGGCCACGGTCGGGACCAGGTCGCCGAGCATGAGCTCGTCGCCGATGGTCTCGCGCCCGAGCGGGAACTTCCCCGACTCGAGCACGGCGAGCAGGTGGTCCATCGCGTCCTCGATGGAGCGGATGCCGAACTCCTCGACCCCGTTGACGTTGCGGTAGACCGGCACGTCGACCGGGTCACCGCCGAGGCCGACGATGTGCGCGCGGCCCTCGGGGCTCTTGAGCATCTCGACGAGCTGGGCGCGGACGCCCGCCTCCTGGTCGTTGGGGCCGAGGCCCTTGACCGGGCGGCCGAACATCGTGCCGAGCTGGGTCGGGATCAGCGTGACGCTCTCGCCCCGCCACACCGGCTGCCCGGGACGCAGGTCCCAGAAGGTGGCGTTCTCGCTGCTGCCGTAGGAGGAGTAGCGGTCCGAGTTGTGGGTGAGGATCAGCGACGTGCCGGAGAAGACCTTGGTGCTGGTCAGCGTGGACTCCAGCGCCAGCTCCGACAGGTTGCCGTACGTGTCAGGGTTGGCCGGCGCGAAGAAGTGCGGCGACTCCGCCATCCGGGCGTAGCCCTCGCCGCCCTGGGCCAGGTGCTCGGCCAGGTCGGAGCGCAGCTTCTGGTCGCCGCCGAGCACCACGGTGACGCCGCGGCGGGTGTAGGCCCGCAGCGCCTCGAGCGCCAGGTCGTAGGCGAGCACGTAGTTGCGCCGCTCGTTGCCGACGAAGGAGTCCAGGTCGAGCACGACGATGTCCTCGTACGTCGGCCACGTCGCGGCCGGCGCGCCCTCGAACCCGTTGGTCGCCTTCAGCGTGACCTCGCTCAGCACGCCGCGCGCCGGGTCGGAGGAGGCGCCGTGGACGTGCTGCCACACGATGGCCGACGGCTTCGTCGCGGTGAGCTCGAGCAGCTTGGCCGTCAGGTGGTCGGAGATCGCCAAGCCACGGGTGTCGCGCAGCTCCGTCATCGGCACGCCCAGCTTGGCGAACATCGAGGTGAGCCCCTCGACGCCGAGCATGGCGTGCAGCTTGCGGGCGTTCACGTCGTTGATGTTGGAGACGTTGAGGCCCTTGGCCTCCATGCGGCGGTTGTAGGTCTCGAGCTGCTGGCCCTTGAAGACCTCGATCGCGGCCTCGTAGCGGGTGTTGAGCCCGGTGTCCTTGTCGCCGGACCAGGAGATGTTCATGAGCGGCAGGCGCCCGGCGAACCCGGACTGCCGCATCGTGGCCTCCTCACCGAGGCGGGTCAGCCCGCGCTCGGCCAGGTAGTCGGCGGTGAGCTCGGGGAAGATGTCGAGGTCGCCGAGGTTGAGCCGCGGCTGCGTGGACACACCCGGCAGGCCCTTGTTGCCCGGCTCGCCCAGCAGCGTCTGCGCCTGGCCGTCGGTCAGCGGCACCAGGCGCGCGCCGGTCAGCGGGAAGTCCGGCGCGGTGATCGGCTGGCCGGCGTTGAGGCTCTGCCACTCGATGGCCTTGCCTGCCCACCACACCTCCTTCTCACCGGCGGCGTTCTCACCGACGACGACGTGCCGCTGCGTCATCAGCTTGTAGAGGCTGTTCGCGTCACCGGCCACCGGCGTGCCGACGTCGTACGCCTTGCGCATCATGGTGTCGGCCTTGCTGCGCAGCACGGCGGCGACGGAGTGGTAGCCCTCGGTGGCCAGCGCCTCGCTGAGCTCGGTGACCGGGGTGGCCCGGTAGCCGGCGCCGCCCTTGGTCGCCATGTTCAGCGGGTTCTGCTGCGCCAGCTTGGAGATCGCGCCGGGCGCGAAGAACATCTCCGCGACCAGGCCCGGCGTGGTGCCGGTGTCCTCCTCGCGGCCGACGCCCTCGAAGTAGACGTTGTTCGCCCACTCGCGGCTGTGCGGCAGCGTGTCGACGTCGAAGTAGGAGATCTCCACCTCCACGTCGCCGGTGATCGTCCCGGCAGCGCGGGCGTCCTCGATCGCCTTGTCGAGGCGGTCGCGGCTGATGAGGCGGTACGGAGACGCGGTCACCGTCTCCTCTCCCAGCCACGCCGCCCCGACGGTCGGCAGCAGGTCGAGCTCCGTGCCGGCGGCGTCGCGTACGACGACGGAGGCGGCGAAGTGGTTGTTGAGCTTGAAGAAGTCCTCGGTGGTCCAGTCCTCGGAGACGATGCGGGTGGTGAGCATCTCGGCGCCGGGCTGCTTGAACGTGCGCCGGCCGGAGCCGACGTAGGCCGCGGCCTCCTTGGGCAGGTCGCCACCGACCGGGATGGCCAGGCCGACGCTCGCGGAGTCGAGCACCATCTGCGCCTTGATGCTGGCGGGCACGACCAGCTCGGTCCAGGCGCCCAGCTTCTTCTCGTTGAACAGCCCCGACTCCAGCGTCTTCGCCACGTCGGAGTCGGTGTAGTCGTGGCTGAAGCCAGCCTGGGTGGCGATCCGGTTGGCGGCCGCCATCACCTCGGGACGGAACAGGCCGTCCACCAGGTACGACCACGTCGGGTCGTAGTAGCGGCGCAGCTTCTCGCCCTTCTCACCCAGCACCAGCGGGGTCAGCTTGATGTTGGAGCCCGACCGGCTGCTGATCTCGGCCAGGTAGACGCTCGCGGCCCACAGCCCGAGCTCCTCCCACTCCTCGGTGGAGAAGGCCTTCGGGTCGGACAGCGCGTACTGGTCGTTGGCCAGCACCGTGTTGAGCCGGTTGATGAGGTGGTACGGGCCCTGGAACTTGTTCACCCGGTTGCCCGAGCCGAGCAGCCGCAGGATCGCGCCCTTGCGGTCGGTGTCGGCCACCGGGTCGCCGGACATCGTGTACATGTTGATGGCCGCGGTGACCAGGTCGTCGGACTTCAGGATGTCCAGCGCGTCGAGGCGCTGGTCCATCTTCGCCTGCAGCGCCGTCTGCCGGTCGCCGAGCTCGGTGGCCTTCGTGGTGTCGCCGGCGGCGAGCGCCTGCTCGATGGCGGTGTCGAGTCGCGCGATCTCACGGACCAGGATGTCGGAGTACGCCTCGAGCACGGCGGCGTCCTCGATGGCCTTGTCGCCCTGGCTCTGCAGCTTGGACGCCAGCTCCTTGTTGGTGCGGGTGAAGCGCGCGCGGAGCACCTCGGTGAGGATCGTCCGCATCTGGTCGACGACCTCGGGGCCCTTGCGGTTCAGCAGCTCGATGCGCTGCAGCGCGTCGGCCACGTCGACGATGAGCTGGTCGCGGATCTGCTTCTTGTTGCGGCCCTCGTAGCCGGGGCGGTGGGTGTAGGCGACGACGAACTCGTTGATGGTCGCCTGGATCGGGAAGTAGGCGCGGGCCTGCTCCTCCTCGGTCCCGTCGATCGCCTCACGGCGGACGGCGGCCTCGATCATCGAGATGTACTTGTGGGCCTTGGCCAGGCTCGGCCGGTCGCCCTTGGCGCCGAAGAGGTCGGAGAAGTCCGCCTCCTCGAGCATCGTCTTGAGCCCGGTGCCGGAGACGTTGAAGTACGTCGACAGCGAGCCGACGGAGTTCACGTCGCGCGCGGTCGGGAACAGCACCTGCTTGGCGAAGGCGTTGAGCGCCGGGTCCGCCAAGGCAATGGCCGCCCCGCGCACGGTGGTGAAGTCGACGATCAGGGAAGACCCGTCGGGCAGCCCCACGCGCACGGGGCCCTCGGCCAGCTTCGTCGGGTTGCTCAGGATGTCCTCGACGTCGTACATCGTCAAGGCGTCGGCGGTCTGGAACACCGACTGCTTGACCCCGAACTCGTCGGTGGTCACCAGCGCCTCGCCGAACGGGGCGATGGCGGGGTCCGCCGTGCCCTTGTCGTGCATGCGGATGACGCCGTCCTGCACCTTCTCGGTGAAGCGGTCGCGCACGGCCGGGCCGTGGTGGTCGCTCATCCAGCCGCGGTTGGCGATCGTCTTGCCGAGCAGCTCGTGGTACAGCGAGGCGCGGTCCCGGTCGTTGGCCGGGTCGGCGTCGTACGCCAGGATCGCCTTGAGCAGCGTGCGCTCGGCGGTCATCTGCGCGGCGTGCTCGCTCATCGCCCGGCTCAGCGAGGTGGTGCGGTCGGCGAAGTTGCTGATCGCCTCGCGCTGCAGGGTGCCCGGCGTGTTGGCGGACCACACGTCGTTGACGTCGGCCTCGTACGCCGAGACGTCGTCGGCGAACAGCAGCAGCTCGGCACGGTTGCCGCGCCAGGCCGGGGTGTTGTTGATCTGCTCCTCGAGCGCCTCGACGCTCGGGGCGGACTCGGCGGCCATGATGAAGCGGTTGAGCTCGATGCCGTCGGGCTGCGCGGCCAGCTGGGCGACGGTCTGCAGGAAGCGGCTCTTGATCTTGTGGTACGACCGCGCGGCGTTGTCGACCTCGCCCCGGGTCAGCCCGCGCCACTCGGCCAGCTTCGACTGCACGACGTAGGTGACGGCCGCCTTGTCGGCCGGCATCACCAGCATCTCCTCGACCCACGCCGCCGCGACCGGGCGCCCGTCGATGAACGCGAATGCGCCCACCTTCGTGGCCTCGGGCAGCAGGTCCGCGACCCAGCGCGCGACCTCGGGGTTCGAGGTCAGCAGCGCGCGCAGCACGGTGAGGTCGTCGCTGTCCTTCAGGTCGGCCAGGTTCGCCTTGCGGAACTCGGCCACCATGGACTGCACGTTGTTGATGCCGAGCTTGAACTGCTCGCGGGTCCGGGCGGCGGACTCGCGGAGCTCGCGCGGCTTCGTCTGCACGGCCGCGGCGATCGTGTCGACCAGGACCTTGTACGCCGACAGGTCGCCGGACGCCGCCTCGGCAGCGGTGTACGGCGGGTTCTTGATGTGCTTGTGCATCACGTACGGGGCCTTGCGCCGCCAGCGGTACAGCTGCTGGGAGCGGGACTCCTCGGTCTGGTTGGCCAGGTCCGCCACCAGCTGGTTCAGCGTGAGGTGCGGGCCGAGGTACTTCGCGGAGTCGCCGAGCAGCTCGTGGAGCTGGTGGCCGCCGAAGACCTCCTTGAACGCCAGCTGCGCAGTGGTCGAGCGGTTGTCCTCGGTGGCGTCGCGGCTGGCGAGGCGCTCGAGGCGACGCAGCTTGCGCTGCAGGTCCTCGTCCTGCTCGAGCACGCGGCGGTTCTGCTGCCGCTCGATGTCGATGCTGCGACGCAGCAGCAGCTGCAGCAGCGAGATGTCACCCTCGTAGACCTCGGCCTGGCCGTCGACGATGCGCACGTCGGCCACCTGCATGTTGGCCAGCAGCGCCAGCGCGTTCGGGGCGTCGGCCCCGAGGCTGCCGTCCTTGCGGGCCTCCTCCAGGATGCCCTCCAGCCAGCCGGCCACCCGGCGCTCCACCGCGTTGCGGCCGCGGACCCGGTCCATCTCGCTGCGGCCCATGCCGGAGCCGAGCTCGGCGTAGAGCTGGACGAAGCGCTGGAAGGTCTCGGACTGCAGGTCGCCCTGCGCCACCGAGACGGCGGCACGGTAGACCGAGTAGTGGAGCTTCTGGGCGTCACGCACCGGGGCCAGGCCCTCGGTGATGAGGTACATGGTCTGGCCGTCGCTGGACGCCTCACGCTGCGCGAGCGCCCGCAGGTACGCCTTGTCCTCGGTGAGGTCGCGGTCGATGTCCTTCGGCGTGAACTCGAGGTCCTTGCTCTGCGCGGCCAGCCCGGTGAGCACCTGCTCCCACGCCAGGGTGATGCGCTGCATCAGCCACGGCATCTCCGGGGTGTTGCCGTTGGCCTTCGCCACCGCACGGAAGGCCGCGGGGTCGGCGGCCAGCGCGTTGCCCAGGTTGAGCCGGGCGTCCGGGTTGTTGTCGGCCAGGTCCCGGCGGAACGCCTCGAGGATCCGCGTGGTGGCGGCGTCACCGAGGTGCGGGGCGTAGCGGGTGTGCAGCTCGGCGACCAGCCGGCCGACCGCGTCCTCGGCCACCGACCACTCGACGGTGACGCGCGCGGCGTTCAGCGCCTCGGAGACCTGGCGGACCATGTACTTCTCGCCGTCGGGCGGGTCCACGGTCAGGCCCTGCGCAGCGCGGTCGATGTACTGGCCACCCTGGCGCAGCGCGTCGAGGTTGGCCTGCGGCAGCCGGGCGAAGTTCACCGAGACCTCGGTGTCGCCGTCGTGGTCGGCACCCGGCGCCAGCAGCGTCGACTGGTGGACCTGCATCTGGCCGTGCGCGTTGGCCCGGCTCAGCGCCTTGGACGCCTGCGGCATCACCAGCATGAACGAGTCGGTGGCGATGTCGGGGTGACGGGTCACCATGATCTCGACCGCGCGGCGGGCGGCCTCAGCGTCGAGGCCGGCGACCGGCTGGCCCGCGATGTCGAGGTCCGCGGCGAACGCGCGGCGGATGATCTCGTTGAAGCGGTCGATGCTGGCCTCGGCGTCGGCCACGTCGGTGGCCTGGCGGTACGTCTCGTACTCCGCCTTGAGCAGCTTGTTGATCGCGGAGCCCAGGCGCAGGGTCCGGTCGTTCATGTCCGCCTCGGCGGCCAGCTCGGTCAGCTGGGCCTGGATCTCCGTGGCCCGGTCCGCCTCGGCGGTGTCGAGCTCGGCGGTCAGGGCCGCGGTCTGCCGCTCGATGTCGTCGCCGATGGTGCCCAGCGCGAGCTGGTGGTTGGTGATGTTCACCAGCGCCTGGTAGATCGAGGAGGCGCCGGCGTGTGCGGGCAGGGCGTCGGCGTCGACGTACGTCTGGCCGGTGGCCGAGTCGACGGCCACGAGGCGGTCGGCGCTCATGCCGGCCAGCACCAGGACGTTGTCGCGGTTCGGGTTGGCGTTGGCCAGGTCGCGCGCGAACATCGACTCGCGCAGGTCGGCCAGCGCCAGGGGAGCGATCGGGCTGGTGCCCGTCCGGTCCCACATCGCCTTCTCCTGCATCGCCCGCATCGTGTTGCGGATCTCGTCGGCCTCGGCCGGGGAGGCGATCGCCAGGCGCTTCTTCTGGTCGGCGTCGAGCTCCTTCCAGCGCACCTTCCACTCGTCGTCGCTGTACTCCACGCCGTTGCGCCGGGTCTCGAGCGCACGGGCCCGGGAGCTCAGCACCTGGTCGGTGGACGCCTGCTTGGCCAGCGAGCTGAGCCCCATGCCCATCCCGGACGCGGCGCCGTACAGCACCGACTCCACGATCTGGCCGGTGTCGATGTCGGCGGAGAAGGAGACCGGCTCGAGGATCGCCTGCACGCCTTCCTCGGCACCTTCGGCCCAGCCATTGACGACTGCCTGGCCGAAGCGGTTGCCGCCGGCGACCTCCTTGGCAGCGTTGTAGAAGTCGTCGTAGCCGGGCTTCGTGCCGAGCGCTGCCCGGCTGCGCGCGCGCCAGGCGGTGTTGACGTAGCGGATCGCCTCCGACGGCGCGATCACCGCGACGTCGGGGATCTTCGACTTGCCCAGCACCTCGCCGGTCTCGCGGGAGACCTGGAAGCGCATGCCGTTGATGGTCTCGGTGCGCACGGCCGGGTCACGCCACGGCAGGAGCTTGTCGATCGTCTCGCGGGTACGGCTGGGCCCGGTCACCCCGAACGCGGCACGGGAGGCGGAGCCTGCCCGCACCATCGCGCCGGCCACGCCCATCTGCACCACGTCGATGCCGAGGTTGCCGATCGCGGCGCCCCACTCCTTGCCGCCCTCGTAGTCGTCGAAGCCGCCGATGCGGTCGTTGAACCCGGCGCCGGTCTGCGCCATGAACGACGCGGAGCCGGCCACGTGCCCGGTCATCGTGGTCAGGTAGGCCGCGGCACCGACGGGAGAGGAGAACTGCAGGACCGAGTCGCCGAGGGTGGCCGCGACGTCGAGCGCGCGGCGGGCGGTGCCGACCTTGCGGTTGCCGTCCTCGTCGACGGCGTAGAAGCGGGAGTCGCCGTCGCCACGCTTGTCGTCGGCGAGACCCTGGTTGAGGTTGGAGAGCGGGGACAGCATCCGCATGCCGACGCCGGAGTACTCCCGCAGCGCCATGCTCGTGCCCTCGAGCCCGCCGTACTGCTTGCGCGCCAGGGCGGTGACCTCCTGCGCGCGGGCCACCTGCTCGGTGAGCTGGTCCCGGTTGAGGTAGGCCGAGACACCACCGACGACCGTACCGATGGCGAAGCCGACACCCGTACCGACCGCAGTACCGGCACCGGGGATGACCGAGCCGAGGATCGCACCACCACCGGCGAAGGTGGCGCCACCGCCCGCAGCACCGCCGAGCACGACGCTCGCGTCGGAGACATCCTCCTGCCGCTCGTCGACGTTCTCGGCGAACTCCATCGAGGACTCGACGTTCTTGGCCAGCGTGGTGTTCTCGTCGAGGACCCCGCGGACCTCCTGCTTCAGCCAGGTGTCGCGGTCGCGGTCGGCGAAGATCTTCGCCTTCGTCTTCCGGTCGAGGGTGAACTCGGCCATCATCACGTTCGCGGTCTTCTCGTCGAAGTCGGAGAAGACGTTGCCGACCTTCTTGCCGCCGTTGTAGACGTCACCGACCTGCAGCCCGCGCTTCTCGTCGTCCCACGTCACCACGCCGGTGGCGTCGTCGCGGGAGAACCAGTCGTAGAAGACGCGGCTGTCGCCGGCCTCCTGCGCGGCGGCCTGCTGCTCGTCGAACTGCTTCATCGCCATCGACTGGAACCCGGTGTCCCAGCCGTTGGAGACACCCTCCATGTTCGCGCCGGTGTACCACTGCCGCGCGGTGTTGTCGGTGTAGCCGCCGGCGTCGACCGCGGCCTGGGCGATGAAGTCGCCGGAGTCCTGCGCCGGGTTGGGTCCGCCCTGGCTCACCTGCCCGGCGAGGGTCTGCAGCCCGCGAGGGCCGGCCGGGTTGGACGATGCTGCCGCTGCGTCCGCGATGAAGTCCGAACCCGCCACGCCTGCTCCTCGATACCCGTGGAGCCCGCGCGCCCCAGCGAGCCGAACAGTACGGCCGCCCTGCCACATCTTGGGTACGACTCGCCGGTTATAGATGGGGCGCCTGTGGCGATCGTGAAGCGTGCCGGCCCCGTCATCGGCACGCTCGGGTACCTACTTCAGCTCGACGGCGAACCGTCGGGCAGGCCCAGTCTGGGAAGACCCCATCGGGAGAATCAGCCTGAGGCCCGCTGTGCGGAACGGGCTTCTGCAGAAACACCCGCTCTGACCTGCACGAATGTGTCAGGTGAGCCGTTTTGCGGAAACTTTTGCGAGAGGTTCAAATATAAAGAAAAGAAACAAACAACACACTCTATACCCCCTATACATATATATATGTATGTATATAGGTAAGCCTTCCTCCATACATAAGTTAAGTGTGTGTCAGTTGATTCGGTTTGTGATTTTCGTAGTTAGTTATTCCAGTCCAGTCCATCTCCAGTTAGGTCTCCGCCATGTCGCTCATGCCGTACGGTTCCAGCTCGTCTGACATCGCAATGCAAGTTGCTCTGTCGTCGCTCACTCAGGACAAGGCCGAGCAGTCCACCAAGATGCAGCTCTCAGGTCTCATCGCAGGTGCCACTGCTACCAAGCTCAGCGAAGCAACGGTCTCGGTCACCGAGTCGTTCGCTCGCAAGGCGCAGGTCATCTCGGACCTCAACATCCCGGACGACGTCAAGGCCCAGCTTCTCGCACAGGCTTCGGCCAACGCCAACGCCTTCGAGAACGTGATGGTTCGCATCGCGGACAACGCTGCCAACCTGATCCGCTGAAGCATCTGCTTCATAGGGACAGCTCTAGCCTTCGGGCTAGGGCTCTCTCTTTTTTCTATCCCATGTGTTACGTGTTGGACGACTCGACCACATAAGACCAGCACTCTTTCGTCTAGTCTCGTGACGCTTGCGCTCAGGCTACTGAGCGACCGGAACACATAGACGAGTACGTGTACGCATGGGTTTCTTTTCAGAGAGAGCACTAGCCTCTCGCTAAGGCTTAGTGCTGTCGCGCTCCGCGGATCTATCGCTACCTCGAGCGAGTACTACCCGTGCCACTCCGGCATCGGGCTGGGTCTGGACCTGCGGCCGGCCAGGTGTAGACACCCCATGTAGACACCCCTGCACTGGCTGGGGTGTCTACATCTCAGCGCACATAACCGCAGGTCAGAGGCTTGCAGCCCTCGATGTAGACACGTAGACACCCAGAACGGGGGGTAAACCCCCAGGCATCTCAGCTTTTTTCCAGGTGTCTACGTGTCTACATGGGGCTAAAACCCTCTCTGACCTGCGGAAACATGTAGACACCCTTGGGGTGTCTACAGGGTGTCTACACCCTGCGTAATGTCTACATCTCGTGACTGGTCCTTACACCTGTGGAAGGGCCTGATCTCACCACCGTGCCGGGTCTCATCTCCCCACGTGGGGGACATCTGTCTCTAGGGCTTCGGGTCCGAACACACGCAACGCCGCTGCGTTGTGGCCGATGCTTCGGCCGCTTCACTGCTGTGCGCTGAGGGGAAGGGGGACTTTGTGGAAGAAGGAAGGGGAAGGAAGGAGGGATAGGAGGAAGGAAGGAATAGTCCGAAAGGACTAGGAGGTACGTAGTCACACCTCTCCCGTTTCACCATAGGCTCAGTACGACTCACCAGTCACAGACCACAAGGACGCAACCATGCTCTCGGATGTCATCGACTCCCTCGGCAGGAACATCGACGCTCTGGCCTACATCGCCCTGATCGTCATGCTCGTAGCCGTCGCCATCCACGCCGACAAGCGCTACGACCAGGAGCGCCAGCGCAACATCGTGCTCGAGCGACGCATCCGTTCGCTCACCCTGGTCACCCGGTTCCAGGACACCCTGCTCAAGGTCGCCGAGACCGACGAGCCCGTGGCCGACGAACCAGCCGGAGAGGTGCTCGACCTCAGCGTCGACACCATGATCCGGCAGCTCGGCTACTGCCTCACCTGCCACCGCCTGAAGGCACCGGCGCACTTCAACCAGACTGACCACCTGCGACTCGAGGACGAGAACCTCGGAGAGATGAGGCAGTGACCATGCCCAACAGCACCAGCACCGTCATCGCCGTACGCGCGTGCGCCGGCGGGCACACCACCTCCGACACCAACGTGCTCGGGATGGTGCGCAACGAGGACGCCTCGGTGTCCGTGTACTGCACCGACCACCACGAGGAGTTCGACCGGGCCACCCGTCGTGCGATCCTCGCACTCGGAGTGATCCCGCTCCAGATGTGACAACCTGACCAGCCAGTCCAACCGGAAGGAGAGCAGTCCCGTGCTCACCATCATCAGCATCATCATCGTCCTGGTCCTCGCCGTGCTCACGCTCCTCGAGCGCGAGCGGCAGACGCGGGCAAAGCACCGCTCCGCAGTTCGAGCCCAGCTCTTGCGGATCCGCCTGGCGCAGTACGCGCCGGGCAGGTGACGGACCAGGAGCTGCCGGCCTGGCTGGTCTCCCTCGTTGACCAGCGCATGGCGCTGCTCGAGGAGGCCAGCCCGCCGGCAGCGTTCAACCTGATCGTCACCCCGCTGCGTGAGCCACCACCTGGCACGACGCGCAAGCAGTTCGACCAGTGGGAGCGGACGTGCGACTGCTGCCTGAAGTACTGCAGCTACCCGCGGCACGACTTCTTCACCGGTGCCATCCAACGCACGCTGTCAGATGGCCGGCTCGTCATCATGTCGTACGGCGTGTGCACGGAGCACAAGCATGGGTGACGAGGACGACGAGTTCATCAACCTGAGCAGGGAGATCCTCGGCTACGACTACGGCAAGGAGCCCGTGCATCCGAACCCGGATCACCCGAGTCGGGTGGCAGCACGGCTCGCTGACCAGCCGATCTACTCGGCACCACGCCAAGCAGGCAAGGCCAGCAGCCAGCTGAACCAGATGGCCAACCGCGTGGGCGCCGCCAACATGGGGCAGCCCACGCCCAACCTGCGGGAGCTCGACTCCCTGCTGTACCAGGCACGAGGCGGAGCCGTCGTCGTCTGGACCAGCAACCACCGCTACACCTACGCGGCGGTGCACGCTGCCGGCCGATGGTTCATCACCGGGCGAGGCGACTACTACAAGGGCAACGAGTTCACCCACGACGAGTTCGTCATGCAGGTGCTCGGCCACCACGATGTCACCTCGATCTATCTGACCGGTGACTTCACCACCGTGTTCACGAGGTGATGGCCATGGCCAAGATCATCCTGTGTGGCAACGGCTGTGGTCACAACCACGAGTCGCTCAACGGACCGACGGGCTGCTGCGCTGAGCACGGCCCGTACATGTACTACTGCAACGACTGCCACGAGCGGTGGCGTGCGGCCAATCCCGACAAGGTCGAGAAGATCCGCAAGCTCGCAGCTCCTGCGCACAAGAAGCGGTAGCTACCACGAACACCCGGAGGCAGGGGCGATCGCGTCCACCCCTGTCTCCGGGTCACAAGCAACGGACGCTGACAGAAGGGATGCACCATGGGCAAGACCACCACCACCGAGGCCAAGGCCGAGGACAAGAAGACGCGCACCGTGCTGACGCCGGCACAGCGCATCGCCAAGCTCAAGGCGGAGGCCGAGGCGCTCGAGAAGCGCGAGGCGGACCGGGCCAAGGGCAAGATCCAGGCCCAGGAGGAGCGCGTCGCGCAGCTCCAGGGCCAGGTCGACGACCGCCAGGCCAAGCTCGACGCCGCCAAGGCCGAGCTCGCCGAGCTCCGCAAGGCGGCCGGCATCGAGGACGAGGCACCCGCCGAGTCCTGACCCACACGTAGCGGGGCACACCGACGGAACATCCCGGTAGGTGTGCCCCGCTGCCTGTCGTACAGAAGGGAGTGACCATGAGCAGCACACCTGCTCCGATCGCTGCGACCAACGCGATCGACCAGATCTTGCACGACCTCAAGGGCTTCAACGGGTTCCTCACCGGGAGCACCGTCGCCGCGCAGGATCACAACCTGCAGTTCGCCTGGTCGGACATCGACGTCTTCATGCCCACCTCGCACACGCTGGTCGCTGCGGTGCAGCACCTGCTCAGCGTGGGCTACAAGCTGGACGACCGGTTCTCCCGTGTCTGGGTGCGCTGGCTGCGGTACGGCTTCAAGTCCTGGCACACCAACTCGATGCGGCTGCACAGCCCGGGGGGCGTCGAGACCAACCTGATCTACAAGCTGACCGAGGGCCACGCTGCCACCAGCCTGGCCGAGGTCATCGAGTCGTTCGACTTCGGCCTGCTCTGCACCGGCTACGAGACGGAGACCGGTGCGTACCGGGACATGCAGAGCTACCTGTTCCCGGGCACGGCCAAGGGCCAGGCCCTGCCGATGATGCCCAACAAGCGGGCGAACTGGCGAGACGGATTCATCTCCGACTACAACGGGCTGCGTGAGTTCGGGCGCTACGCGAAGTACCACGGCTACGGCTACGACATGAGCCTGGTCAAGGACGACATGGCCGAGGGCTACCGGGCTGCCAGCCTGTACCTCTCGGACCACTTCGACGAGGACAAGCAGGCGCGCGGTCAGATCTACGAGACCATCGCCGACAAGATCGAGGATGACCGGATCGACGAGCTGGTCAAGGCAACCAAGCAGATCGACTACAAGGACAGCCTCGACGCCATCATGGAGGCACTCGAGTGAAGGTCACCACCGAGACCACGGTGAGCATCGTGCTCACGGGCAAGGAGGCGAGCGAGCTCTGCGTCTTCTTGAACCAGACCAACCAGGCAGGGGACATCCCGTCGGTGGCGAGCAACCTGCTCTACACCCTGCGTGAGATCCCCGACGACGGAGAGGAGGTGTACCCCTCATGAGGTTGCAGCTCATCGTCGAGGTGGACGCCACCGAGGACGAGTGCGAGGAGGTGCTGGACCAGCTGACCGAGATGGTTGAGGAGCGTGCGCTCCTCATGCTCGGCACCGGCGGGGACATGCAGCTCGTCGCGTTCAACGAGGTGACGCCGCTCGGCCGCCCGCAGAAGGCGAGGCCGTGATGGCTGACCAGACCATGGCGGACATGCTGTTCGGCGAGCCAGTGTCGGTGGCTGACGATAGCCTCGACTCACTGGTCGAGGCAGCGTCCACTCCCGACCTGGCCACGCTGTTCCAGCAGGCCAAGGACGCCGGCCACATCAAGGCCGTGCAGGACTACGGCTTCACCAAGGTGTAGCCGTCCGACACAACTGAATACCAACTGAATACCCACCAGTCAGATCACACGCACAAGGAGTGCACATGTCACGATTCACCACCCGGACCCTGACCAACGACCGCGTCATGGTCAAGGGCACCGACATCGACGGCGGCGTGGGCGAGACCGTCCTCGACGCCAGCCAGTGGAACGACCTCAAGGCCCGCAACGACGTCAAGACGGCGACCGCCGACTTCGACGCCGCGGTCGAGGCGTTCTACGCCCCGCTGCTCGAGGCCGCGGAGAAGGCCAACCGCTCGCTCGAGCGTCCGACCGACAGCCTGGCCCACGTCGTGCTCGACGAGGGGCAGGAGGCGGTGCCCGGCCGCGCGCCGCAGATCGTCAACCTCACCAAGGACAGCATGGTGCTGCGCCTGCTCGAGGACGGCAACACCGACCGCCTGATCTGGGTGGACGGGGAGCTCGAGATCCTCGAGGTCCTGCCCGGCACGCACCAGTCGCCGGCCGAGCCGACGTTCGACGAGGTCGCGGCCCAGGCCGAGGCCATGAGCGACGACGCCGCTCGCACCGTCGAGGCTCGGGGCTTCGACACCGAGGGCGACAACGCCTGACGCACGCATGACGAGGGGCGGCGGATGTCCCGTCCGCCGCCCCTCTGCAACCTGGAAACCAGTCAGCTCCAACGAAAGGATCGCACATGCTTGAGACTCTGCTCAAGCTGTACCGCGCGTTCATGGCCTTCGGCCCGACGTCGCCGCTGCCTCACCTGATCGGGCCTCCCGGATGTGGCAAGTCCACCACGGTCGAGACCCTGGCTCGGATGGTGGGCAAGAAGCTCCACATCATCAACGTCTCCCGGCTGTCACCGCTCGAGATCGAGGGCGTGCAGATGCCTCACGGTACGGGCGAGGAGATGGTCCTCAAGATGCTGCCGGCCACGTTCTGGTCCAGCCTCAAGAAGGGCGACGTCGTCCTGCTCGACGAGTTCCTGCGTGGATTCCCCGAGGTCTACAACGGGCTGCTCGACATCCTCACGTCTCGACGTGCGGGTGCGTTCGTGCTGCCCGAGGTCTTCATCATCGGGGCCAGCAACTCGGCCATCGCCTACGACCCTGCGCTCGAGGACCGGCTGCTGCACATCAAGGTGGACGACCCTCGCAAGGACAAGAAGGCCAAGCAGAAGATGGCCGACATCATCGTCGAGGAGCTGGGCCTGCTGCCCGACATGGCCAAGAGCCAGGAGATGCAGGACATGCTGACCACCGAGGTGCTGCCGATGTTCGACGTGCTCGACTCGTTCGACAAGGGGGGCAGCTCCGCACCGACCCTGCTCAAGGGGCAGAGCGTGCGGAAGCTGATCGGCCAGGCACAGCTGCGTCACGTGCAGGCGAGCTCGCTCGCTGAGCTCATCAAGATGAACAACCTCCGCTCGGTGCAGGCTGCCAAGTGGCAGTACATGTTCCTGCTCGACGGCAAGAACGTTGACCCGCGGTACGCCGGGGTCATCGACCAGCTCCCCGAGGACAAGCTCTCTCACCTGCAGCTGCTCAACCTGCAGATGAACCGAGAGCTCATCGAGGTGGAGAACATCCGCAACAAGAAGGAAGGAGTGACCGAGACCAATGACGAGTCTGACGACGACGACATCTTCGACCTCTGAGCTCGGGTCCCGTGTGGACCTGAGCCTGATGGAGGTCAAGCCGGGGCTGAAGTTCCCGGTCTCCACGCTGCGGGCGATGCTGCCCGACGCCGAGACCGTGTTCTTCTTCGGCAAGGTCTACGAGCTGAACCACGTGCAGCTGAGCCAGCTGCTCTACACCGTGCTGCCCGGCACCGACCTGGTGCGTGCGCTGTCCGACGGCGCGCACAGCACGGACCTGCAGGGCTACCTCGGTGAGATGGTCGACGACATCTACGGGGTGGAGGACGGCGACGTCGTCTTCGACCCGACCATCGACAAGGGTGAGATCCTGCCCGAGGTGTGGAAGCAGCTCGAGGTGGAGGTGGCCAAGTCCCTCAAGGAGGTGGCCGCCAAGCTGACCGACGTGGTCGGGATGATGCCCGGCAAGACGGGGCAGATGCACTTCCAGTCCATGATGCAGCTCAACGCCCGGCGCCCCACCATCGGGGACTACCGGGCCACGATCAAGCACGGCCGGCAGCAGCAGAACCTGCTGGTGCTGGACGTGTCGGGGTCGATGAACCAGCAGACGGTGGAGACCATCATCACCGACGTGGTGGCGCTGGCGTACGAGGCGAACGCGCACCTGGCGATCGTGTCCAACGACGTCGTGCACTGGGAGCCGGGCAACTACGACGTCGACTCCGTGCTCAAGCGGGCCACCTACGGGGGCACGCACTACGAGCAGCTCGCTCCGCTCATGGACCGGGACTGGGGTGTCGTCGTGGCGGTCGCCGACTACGACAGCTACATCGACGCGCGGGACGCCATCGCCCAGCGCAGCGGGAGCATCGAGCTGTTGCTCGACATCTCGCTGGTCAACCGGCCGACGTTCCTGTCCGAGTGCCTCGGCACCCGGGCCAAGGAGGTCCGCCCGATCCTGGTTGCTCCGGGTCCGTACATCCTGAGCAGCTGACCGACAGGCCGGTCCCGTGTCCCGAGCACGGGGCCGGCCGCCCCTCGCCACAGAAAAAATTCTGCGGCGATCGCACAACAACCACGAGTTCGACACAACAGAGAAAGGGGTCACCCTGTGACCACGAAGCAGAAGAACCCGAAGGTCGTCACCATCTACGGGCGGCTGTCGTTCCCCACGTTCACGGCGCAGGCCGCGTTCGAGCGGAGCCAGAAGGGGCAGTACCCGGCCAAGTCCGTGGCCGAGGCGGCGCCGGACTTCCAGCTCCTGCTCGAGCAGGCCCAGCTGGACAAGCTGATGAACCACATCACCGGTGAGTTCTTCCCGTACTGCATCGCGCAGGAGCAGGCCGGCGAGAAGCGTGACGTGCTCTCCGACAAGGAGGTCGCCAAGCTGACCGCCGACATCACCGGTGACCTGGCGGACCAGAACTTCAACACGCCGATCAAGCCGATCCACGAGAAGACCGCTCCGCTCGCGCCCGAGTGCGTGGCCGCGGTCAAGGTCATCGGCAACAAGGGCGTGGACATGGAGCTCAAGGCCATCGTCAACGAGGAGGACGAGCTCAAGGTCCCGGACCCGGACCTGCTGAAGTTCCCCGTCATCAAGCCGTTGCACACCACGGTGCACGACATGTACCCGGGGTGCTACGTCGCGGTGACGCTCAACCTCTACGCCTACCACAACGGCAAGAACCCGGGCTTCAGCGCGGGTGCCAGCACGGCGGTGTTCAAGATGGAGGGCGAGCGCTTCGGCGGTGGCACCTCCGTCGACGAGGACGAGATCTTCGCCGACTGACCATCGGTACCGGAGAGGCCCGTGTCCTACGGGACGCGGGCCTCTCCCCTTGGGGCCGTAGCTCAGGGGCAGAGCAGCTCGATCTAGAGCGAGCGTGTCGAGGGTTCGAGACCCTCCGGCTCCACGACTCAACAACCAGACCAACGACAGAAGGAGACACGACCATGCCCGAACGCTTCAGCGCCAGCAACGCGGCGAAGCACATGGCCTGCCACGCGAGTGCGAACCTCGAGCTGGCCATCCCGAACTACGAGCCGCCCGTCGAGGACGGCGTGATCCGTGCCAGCGACGTGGGCACCGCAGCGCACGAGGTGTTCGAGAAGCTGATGGGCTACACGCCCAGCGAGCTGCGCCACTGGATCACCATTCTCGAGTACATCGAGAAGCTGCGCTCGACGCGCAGGTTCAAGGTGCTGACCGAGCAGCAGGTCGAGGCGACCTGGCTGCCGGTCGACCCGAAGACGGGGAAGCACCCGACCACCACGGTGGACCTGGTGCTCTACACGCAGGACGAGCTGCACGTCATCGACCTGAAGTGGGGCAAGATCAAGGTCGAGGTCTTCGACAACGACCAGCTGTTCTACTACGCGACGTGCTTCGTGCACCTGGCACCGAAGGCGAAGGGCGTGACCAACCACATCCTGCAGCCGCGTGCCGACAACATGGACCACCAGTACGTGACGAACACGGAGCTCAAGGCGTGGCAGGCCAAGGCCATCGCCACCGCCCACGCCATCAACGGCGGCAGCCTGGCGTTCGGTCCCTCGGACCACTGCAAGTTCTGCCCTGCGTACCCGCACAGCCGGGGACAGAAGGGCGCGCCGCTGTGCCCGGCAGCGATGAAGCTGCTGTACCCCGCACCATTCGACGAGGACGAGATCCTCGGCATCTAGAAGGAGAGACATGAACGACAGGATCGGTCTCGACTTCGAGACCTACGGCGGTGTGAACCTGCCGGTGCACGGACTCGATCGCTACGTCAGCGACGAGACGTTCACGTCCATCCTCGCCAGTGTCTACTGGCGGGACAGCAACGGGCGTGAGCAGCGGGAGCGGTTCGACTTCGTCGACAACTTCACCCGCGCGAAGAAGGAACTGCGCGAGGCGCTCGACGACTTCACCATCGTGGCGCACAACGCACCGTTCGAGCACGCGGTCTGCCGCTGGCTGCAGTACGGGTTCACCCACGCCAGGTTCATCGACTCCGCAGTCGTGGCCCGTGCTGCGGGTGCGGCCGGCAGCCTCGAGGCTGCGGCGCCGCAGCTGCTGGGCATCGACAAGGTCGAGACCGGGAAGCACCTGATGAAGGTGTTCTCCATCCCGGGCAAGTACCAGGAGGCGAACGGCACGCTCGAGTTCGACCCGCTCGTGGTGGCCCACAACCCTGTGGAGTGGGACGAGTACGGGCACTACTGCGACGTGGACGCCGAGCTCGGCTGGCGCATCGTCGACGAGTGGGGTCACGTGATGGGTGGCAAGGAGAAGCTGAACACCATCATCACCCACGAGATGAACGACGTGGGCTGGCCGGTCGACATCGGCCTGGTCAACGAGATGCAGCTGCGCTACCTGGCCAACCAGGAGCAGGCGCTCGCCGCGTTCCGTGCTCGCTACGAGCTGGGCGTGGAGGAGAAGGACCAGCTCAACTTCGCCAGCTTCGTCCAGCTCAAGCGCTGGTGCGAGGCTCGCGGGGTGAGGGCGAAGTCCTTCGACGAGGAGCACGTCGAGCTGTACCTGTCGAAGATCCGCAAGCGGATCGAGGACCACGCCGACACCATGCCGCAGGACAAGATGGACGACCTGCTCGAGGTGAAGCACATGCTGCGCACGAAGCAGATCCTCGGCGGGTCCAGCCTGAAGAAGCTGCAGGCGATCATCGACCAGACCAGCCCGGACTCCCGGCTGCGTGGCCAGTACCTGCACATCGGTGCCGGCCAGTCCTGGCGTACGTCGGGCCGCGGCGTCCAGATGCAGAACCTCAAGCGCCTCGGTGCTGAGGCCCTGGACATGGACGACGTGTTCGACGAGGAGATCGACCTGACCAACGAGGAGCTGGCGCGCAACCTGCGTCAGGTGTTCACGGCCAGCCACGGTGATGGACGGCTGATCGTCGGGGACTTCTCCTCGGTGGAGTCGAGGGGCCTGGCCTACATCGCAGGCGCGGAGTGGAAGCTGCAGGAGTTCCGCAACGGCAAGGACATGTACAAGGTCCTGGCCGCCCGCATCGACGGCTGCGCGTACGACGCGGTGACCAAGGACCGTCGCCAGTTCGGCAAGGTGGGCGAGCTCAGCTGCGGCTACCAGGCTGGCGGCGGGGCGGTGCAGTCCTTCGCCAAGAAGATGGGCACGGTGCTCACCGAGGGCGAGGCGAACCAGCTGGTCTCCGACTGGCGCATGGCCAACCCCGAGGTGGTCCAGCTGTGGGCTGACCTCGACGACCTGCTCCGGCGGGTAGTCGAGGACGGTGCGAGCATCGCCGAGAAGGAGGTGGGCAACCGCCTCACGGTGGAGGTCTACCCGATCACGACGCCCGCCTCGCTGGTCAAGCTGCACCCGAAGGGCGCGCAGTCCATCTGCGTGAAGCTGCGCACGGCCGGCGGCACCACGCTGGTGAGGCGGTACTTCCACGGGTGCTACATCCGAGGCAAGAGCATCTGCTTCTACAAGCCGACGAGCAAGAAGTCGGGCGACGTGTGGGTCAACAACTACCGCGACCCGAAGACCGGCGAGCGGAGGTTCTTCTCCATCTACGGCGGGAAGCTGGCAGGGATCCTGACGCAGTCGATGTGCCGGGAGATGTTCTTCACCTCGCTGCGTCGGATGCGACGCATCATCGAAGAGAACAGGTTCATCAACCTGCAGATCATTGGCCAGTTCCACGACGAGATCGTGCTGGACTGGTGGCCCGATGGGGCTACCGGTTCGGTGGATCTCGGCGAGGCGAAGAGACTGCTCGAGATCGCCATGTCGGACCCGGACTCGCTGACGAAGTTCCCGTTGGAAGCGGACGTCAAGGACGACTATCGCTACACGAAGTGACCTGTTGTGGTGGGGCTGGGGAGACCAAGCCTCAGCCCCACCTCGACTCAACAGACTGACAGAAAGGAGTGCTGCCGTGCACCAAGATACACAGATCGTGGGTGTGGACCCAGGACTCGTGCATACCGGGGTCGTAACTCTGGCGTTTCTACCCAAGATGAGGCAGGTCTTGACCGCACACCAGGTGGTGCAGGGGCTCGACGCTCCGGCTGTGGCCGGCGTGATCGACGAGCTCTGCCCGCAACGGGGCGTTCCGGCCAGCATCTACGTGGAGGGCTACCGCAGCCGCGGCAACCTGGGCCACGACAAGGACATGCTCATCGCCGTACGCGACATGGTCGCGGCGACGAAGGGCAAGGCGCTCGACAACACGGGCGTGAAGAAGACGGTGAAGCCGGCGGTGCTGCAGGCGCTGGGGGTGTGGAAGTTCAGCACGCCCACGCACCACGACGACCTGCGCTCGGCCGCACGCATCGCCGTGCTCGGCATGCTCAAGGAGCACAACGAGCTGCTGGCCGACGTGATCCGGGACTACCTGGACGGGAGGCCGTGGCGTGTCGTATGACCGGCTGCTCCTCGAGCTGGCTGACCTCGGGGGCGCCTGCTCGCAGAACGACCCCGAGCTGTGGTTCGCCGACGAACGCAACAAGGCGGACCAGCGGTACGCGAAGGGCATCTGCTCGCAGTGCCCGGTGCTGCACGAGTGTCAGAGCAAGATCCTCGACCACGAGCTCGAGACCAACCAGACCCTGTACGGGATCTACGGCGGGCTCACCGATCGAGAGCGCAAGACCTACCGACTCAGACAGAAGAAGAAGGGAGCATGACATGTCCGACGTGACAGACGAGGTGGTCGCCAAGAGGGTGGCCATCTACGGTGACCCGGTCGACGGGTTCGTCCGCATCGCCCAGGTGTGGAGCGGGATCCTCGGCCACGAGGTCGCGCCCGTGCAGGTCCCGCTGATGATGGCGGGGATGAAGCTGGTGCGCACCTCGGTGACGCCCGACTACAGCGACAACAGCGACGACGTCGACGGGTACATGGACATCTTCCGCCGGCTCATCGGCGAGGACATGGTCCACGCCCGGACGCCGGCGGAGTACTGGTCGGAGAAGGAGCGGCGCGCATGAGCTACGACCACCCGAGCAAGGGCTACCGTGTCGTCGACGCCACGTTCTACGCACAGGTGGAGCCGCGTGGCATCCGCACCAGGTGGGACTCGAAGCAGAGCAAGAACGTCCCGACGGTGGACAGCGCTGCGGTCGTGAACATCACGCAGTCCCGGCCGGCCAAGCCGAAGTCGGGATGCGTGGTGGTGGAGCTGACGCTGCGCGTGCCGGAGAACGTGTTCCTGCCGCTGCAGCCGACGGCCATCATCGACCTGCCCGACACCATGACCGCCGTGTCCGCGCTCATCGAGGTGGACGCCGAGGACGCCAACGACCAGGGCGTGCTGGACTACCTGGCCAGTCAGGCAGGTGGCTCGTGATCGAGGAGCTGGCCGAGAAGCTCGGCTACACCTGGCTCGACTACCAGGAGCAGACGTTCGCGGAGTGGCAGGAGCTCGAGTCCAACCGGGGCTGCCTCTACTACCGGACGGGTGCGGGCAAAAGCATCACCTCACTGGTGATGATGAAGCTCAAGGGTCACGACGAGGTGCTGGTCATCGCACCTCCGTCGACGCACGACACCTGGCACAAGCAGGCCGCGGTGATCGGGATGAACGTGGACACCATCAGCCACGCGAAGTTCCGGCAGAAGGACTACCGCACCTCGAGGCACAAGGCCGTGATCGCCGACGAGTTCCACATGTTCGGCGGTCACGGCGGGAAGGGGTTCGGGAAGTTCGACACCCTGGCCAAGCACCTGCAGGCGCCGCTGATCCTGTGCTCGGCGACGCCGAACTACAACGACGCGGAGCGGGTGTACTGCATCAAGCACGTGCTCGATCCGCACGGGACGAAGGGTGGGTACATCCACTTCCTCGTGACCAACTGCAACACGCAGCCCAACCCGTTCGGGATGGAGCCGCTGGTCGACGAGGAGGATCCGTTCCTGTTCTTCGACTCGGCAGAAAATTTTCTGCGATCGCTGCCTGGCGTGTACCACGTGCCGGACAACGTCGACTACACGATCGACGAGATCGCGGTGGACTGCCCGTTGCCCGACGAACTCGGGACCTACGGGTACGAGCGCCGCAACCACAAGATGGTGGCGAGCGCGATGGAGATGCGCCACACCGAGGTGCAGCTCAAGCTCATCACACCGGACGGGCTCCTCAACCCGGACGTGTACGAGGAGCTGGTGGAGATCACGGGCCGCACGACGGGCCCGGTGCTGATCTTCGCCAACCACCAGACGGTGGCCGCGGCGCTGTCGCTCAGCCTGTTCGCCCACAAGGTGATCCACGGGCTGGTCGACGGCACGCTCACCACGAAGACCAAGGCCAGGGTCATCGACTCGTTCCGGTCCAAGGACTTCGACTACCTGGTCGGCACGGCCTCCCTGGCAACGGGGACGGACGGGCTCGACAAGGTGTGCGACACCCTCGTGATCCTCGACGACACCGACGACGCTGCGCTCCGGCGTCAGCTGATCGGGCGCATCATGCCCCGCGGTGCCGACGTGGATGCGTCGATGAAGAAGGTGTACCGCATCAACGTGTGACCCGCTCTCGGGTGAGGGGTGGCCGGCAGATCGCCGGACCCTGAGAGAGGAGACACGTGGAAGACGATGCGCTCGAGATCCGTCAGCTGAAGGCACAGCTCGTGCAGGCTCAGAACACCGAGCAGGTCGAGCTGATCGACCGGAAGCTGGCGGTACTCAAGAAGTACCAGGAGTGACTCAACCGAGACGGTCGGCCCCGCTGACACAGGGGGCCGGCCGTCGCCCATGACAGAGACCAGAAGGAGGCTGCGCACGTGACCGTGCTCAAGCTCAAGACGCCAAGGGATCGGGCCGAGGAGGCGCACAAGCTCGCCAAGAGCTACGGCCTGGTCCGCTACCGCTCCGGGCTGTACCTGCCCGAGGACTACGAGACGCCTGCGCTCGGCACGCCGCCGGACCAGGACCGTACGGTGTGGCGCCCCCTGCCCAGGGAGGAGCTGCGCCGGATCGCGGCCCACCAGTTCGAGACCCTGTTCGCCAGCGACGGCGAGCTCGCGGGCTTCGAGTTCATGGTGGCGCAGAACAGCGAGCAGGCCGACGACAACGCGACGTCGCTGCTCGTGCGTACGACCGAAGGACTGCAGTGCCTGGACGGCGAGGGGGTGCTCGGCGACGTGACGGGGGACTTCGTGCCCAACGCCCTGCTGCCGGTGCTGGCCGACGACGACGCGGCCAAGGAGATGGTGTTCGCCACCATCGCCGAGTGGGTGGACTCCGAGGAGGACGCGCACTCCCTGCTGACGCACATGGCCACGGCCCTGGCGCCGGGCTGGTCTGCGGTGAAGTACGTGCTGCTGCTGGGTGAGGGACGCAACGGCAAGTCCCTGCTGCTGCGGATGCTGCAGGCGACGATCGGGAAGCACAACATCTCGAACGTCACGAGGCTCGACATCGCGGAGAAGTCTCCGGTGGTGGCCGAGCTGAACGGGAAGCTGGCGAACATCGTCTTCGACGGGCAGGCCGAGTACCTCAAGGACTCTGGCGCGGAGAAGACGCTGGTGGCCGGCGAGCCGTACCCGATCCGCAGGCTCTACGACTCCACGCCCACGATGGTGGAGACGAACGCCCTGTTCATCGAGGGCCTGAACCACGAGCCGAAGTCGAAGGACAAGAGCTCGGCGTTGCAGAAGCGCCTGGTGCGCTACCACTTCCCGAACGTCTACCCGCTCGACCGGTCGTTCGAGAAGCTGATGCTGAGCAAGACGATGCTCGGGGCGTTCCTGTCCCTGCTCATCGAGCACTACGTCAGGGAGGAGGAGCTGGCCATCAAGCTGGCACCGACGACCAAGGCGATGGAGTTGCAGCTCGAGCACATGTACACCAACTCGGTGGGGCTGCAGTTCATCAAGTACCTCGAGCACGAGTCCGTGCTGGGTGCGGAGGAGATCATCGACGAGACCATGGACTCTGTCGTCCAGCGGTTCCAGTCGTGGAGGATCAAGGAGAACGACCTGGGCAACTGGGCCGCACCCGACGTGGCGTCGCAGCTGGCGCCGCTCGTGGAGACCACACGCAAGTCGGCACGGGTGGGCGGCAAGGTCGCCAAGGTCCGTGTCATCTCCGGCTTCAAGCTGGAGACGCAGGCATTCATCGACTCAATGAAGGGAGACCAGACTGATGAAGATTCCGAAGCCCTGGTGGGAGACGGAGACGTATGACAGCAGCGAGGCGCTGAGCTCCCAGATCATGGGGCTCGGCGGTCCGCAGGGGGTGGCGCTCGTGAAGGCCTGGCCGAACGGCAAGACCACCGGCGGCTGGGGTGACGAGGAGTTCATGGCCAACTACCTGGCCGACAACTTCAACGCGCGCTCCGCGCTGTACGCCTTCCGCAAGAAGGAGCAGCCGTTCGCCATCGTCATGCGCAGCGTGAAGCTGCTGGCCGTCGACATCGACGGGAAGAACGGGGGGCTCGAGCACGCGAAGAAGCTGGGTGCGCTGCCGCCCACGCTGGCCGAGACGTCCAAGAGCGGCAACGGCTACCACCTGTTCTACCTGCTGGACGAGGAGTGGGACGACACCCACGGCTTCGGCTCGCTGTCCGATCGCATCGGCATCGAGCAGGGCGTGGACATCCGGGTGACCGGGTGCATCTTCCACTACCCGCAGCAGCGCTGGAACGACCGTGCGCCGGCGCCACTGCCGACGTACCTGCACGACCTGCTGCGCTCGAAGCAGCAGGAGCGTGCGCACCGGGCTGCGGCGACCGCCGCGGTCCTCGACTCAGGAGACGAAGTGGAGATCATGATGATGCAGGACCAGCTCATCAGCGACCTGGCCAAGCCCATCCCGGCCGGGAAGCGCAACAACACCCTGTTCGCCATCGGCCAGCAGATGAAGCTCGCGCAGATCCCCGACTGGCAGAAGCTGGTCGACGACCGGGCGCAGGAGGTCGGCCTGTCCACCGACGAGGCGGACAAGCTGGTCACCAACATCGAGCGGTACCAGTGATCCCCATGGGATCGAAGGCGCGCTGCCCCGAGACGACCCTGTCTCGGGGCGAGAGGGTCCAGTGCCGACGGGACTCCGGTCACGACGTGTTGCAGACGGCACGGCCGCCGCAGCACGTGGCCCTCCGCTCGGACGGGAAGACCGTGTCCTGGTCGGTGGTCATGCACCACGACCCCGAGCTCGAGGTGAAGTGATGGAGGGGCTGCCGAAGATCGGGCAGACCGTGGCGTTCGACGACTCCTGGTTCTACCCGGGCCGGGGGGTCGTCGTCGCCGTGCAGGAGGTGCCGCACCACGCGGTCAAGGTGAAGATCACCGAGATCGAGCTGGCCGGCCGCCACTTCCTGGGACGTGAGTCCTGGATCCTGCCCAACAGGATGGAGGTGGTCGACGATGACGCAGGCTGAACCGCGAGCGTGCCCGTGCTGCGGGACGCTGAGGTGCGTCGGGTGCAACGCGATCAACCGGCAGCAGGTCAGCCGGTTCTTCGACTGGCACGCGGAGTACCCGCAGCACACGCTGGTGATGGTGCCTGTCGTGCACCGTCACCCGAGCAAGCGGGCGGACCACGCGCAGCTGGCACTCGACGTGTCGATCAAGCGGCCCGTGGTCTTCCCGCTGCAGGGCTTCCACTACCCGGAGGTCGCAGGTTCCTCGAAGGAATCGTGAAGCGGTCCAGATAGGGCTTGCGTGAATCACACCGGTGTGGGCACTCTCTTGTCATGGACATGACACAGCCGGTAGTGGAGGAGAAGGTCGAGACCTGTCTCGACTGCGGGTTCCACGGGACGGCCTCCGGCCACCTGTGGTCTGGCTGTCTGCGGCAGCCGCTCGCTCACGCAGCGTAGGTGTTTCCGCAGGTGAGGGCCCATCGACCTAGTGTCGGTGGGCCCTCTCTCTTTTTTGCTGGGTAGGGTGGCGGTCATGTCCGCTGCTGAAGAAGCCACGCACCTGACCGCTGCAGAGCAAGCTCTGAAGGAGAGGTTCAAGTCAGAGGGACCAGGGGTGGGGCGCGTGCAGTCCACTGCCCGCGCCGCAGCGACCAGCACCCGCGTCGACCAGATCGCCCTCCCGCTCGAGGAACGGGGGAAGATGCCCTTCACCGCGGACAAGTACCTGGTGAAGGAGAACCCCGAGCTCGTGCAGTGGGAGCGCGAGACCCGCCGCTTCCTGCGCAAGCTCTCGCCCAGGCACCGGCACCGGGTGTCGGCCGTGATGATCTGGGAGTGGGTCACCGGGCTGAAGATGCAGGAGCTGGTGGCCGGCGGCGGCTCGGCCAACGCGGACCTGCGCAAGCTCAACCGGATCCTCCGGTTCTACTTCGGGGACAGTCGCTCCACCTACATCATGGGCCGGAAGGTGCCGAAGTGCTACGACGTCAAGGAGGGCTACCTCATCAAGCGGCACCGGCCGTTGACGCTGACGCTGTACGCGGAGTACTGCGCGGGCACGCTCAACCCGTGAGCGATCGCGTCATGCCGGAGACCCGGCCGGACGACCTGGCGTACGACCACATGAGCAAGCGGTTCGGCTGCCGGTGTCCGGTGTGCCAGCGGCCCCAGGCGAAGAAGTACCAGGACCGCTGGCGCCGGGATCAGAGACGCATCTCCACCTGAGAGCGCTCGAGCACGACGACGTCGACCTCGGCCCCGCCCTCGATGCGCTGGAAGATCTGGCTGATGCAGTCGAGGTCCTTGGCCATGATCGCCTGGATGATGAGGATGGCCGCCGTCCGGTCCAGCATGTCCGGGCTGGCCTGGTAGACCGACTGCACCGTGCCGAAGCGCTGGTGCCACAGCCACCGGATGCGGGTGTCGAGGCTGGCCTGGTGCGCCTCGGGGACGCGGACCCGGTAGCGCCGCTGCCGGTCGGCCGGCACCACGTCGCCGAGGTCGATGGGCACGAGCTCGCGCATCACAGCATCACCGCCGCCGAGGTGAGCGCGTCCCACACCACCCAGGCCAGCGGCCCGAGCAGCATGGCCAGCAGCAACAGCGTGAAGGCGACGACCCCCAGTCTCTCCATGGTGCTCACGATTCCAGCGCTCCCTGTGTCAGGTCAACGAACTCGATCTCGTCCTCGGTGCGCGCGGCCGGCGCCGTGCCGGGGGCGCGCTTGCCGACGAGGCGGTCCATCAGCATCCGCCGCGCCTTGTTCGCCCGGGTCAGCCCGCCGCGCACGTTGCCGTCGGGGGTGTTGGCCACCTCGAACAGCGTGCGGGAGACGAGCTCGTGGACCCGCACGTCGAGCATGACGTCGGTGTCCATGACGGGGTGGTCGGCCACGTACTGCAGCGCCTGGCGCACGCTCACCTCAGCCATCGCTGCCACCCTCCTGCTTCTCCCACCACCGGGGCTGCGCCAGGGGCGCCAGGGCCGCGCGCTGCCGGGCGTGGGGCTCTGCCTCCCGGCGCTCCTGCTCGGCCGCCAGCGCGTCCAGCACGGCCTGCGCGCGCTTGCCGCAGCGCTGGCAGGTCACCGCGGTGGGGTCGTCGGTCACCTGCCCCTTGCGCCCGCACAGCGCCTTGCCGGTGGCAGGCTCGATGCAGTGCACGAACGTCTTCTCGTCCTTGCTCTTCTTCCGGTTGCCCATCGTCACCACACTCCTGAGTAGTCCTGCACGTAGTCCACGGACGAGGCCCGGCCGCTCGGGTTCGGCGCGTCGAAGAACTGGCCGCCGAAGAACTCCAGCTCCTTGGTCGCCTGCACCACGTAGCGGTAGGCGTCCATCATGTGCGAGTGCTTGTCGTGCGCGGGCTTGTCCGAGTAGAGCCCGGTCTTCGCGTCGAACTTGTACTTGTAGTTCTCGACGCACTCGAGGAACCACTGGCAGTTCGTCTTGTGGACGATCAGGTTGTACATCTCGAGGCGCGCCTGCTGGATGTCGGTGATGAGGTCGAAGTCGCCCTGGCGTCCGCCGGGCAGCTTGTAGACCTTGTTGCTCTTGGCGAGCACT
>Ga0172380_10000914_pt1 | contig 53023 bp, 43 predicted proteins | sample Leawe162metaG_FD_119747 | JGI IMG/M metagenome (GOLD analysis project Ga0172380, IMG submission 119747) | Leachate microbial communities from a municipal landfill in Southern Ontario, Canada - Leachate well 162 metaG | ecosystem: Engineered > Solid waste > Landfill > Unclassified | place... | reverse complement strand
TCGAGCACCACAACACCAAACCCAAGCCGTTCATCTGGACCAAGAGCGCTCGCGACATCCTGCAGAAGGTCATCCGCGCCAATAGCCGCTTAAGTTCCAAACAGAATGAAACACTGCACTAGTGATGGTCGACGGACGCTCCGTGTATTCGCCTTTCACGCTTGGCGACACCCACTACGGGCTGACGGGGGTAATCCTGGAGGACATCGAGCGCATCGAAGTCCTGCGCGGCTCCAACTCGGCCGCCTACGGCGCCAATGCCATGTTCGGCGTGATCAACATCATTACCCGCCACAGTCTGGACACGCGGGGCGGTGAGGTTTCGGTGAGCAGCGGCGAGGGCGGCATTTTCGACAACCGCGTGCGTATCGGCTGGGGCGATGACGGAGCCAGCTACCGTATCTCCGTCGGCCGCCAGCAGGACAACGGCTATCGCAATGCCTACGACGACAGGGGTGTGAACCAATTCCATTTTCGCGGCGACCTGCGCCCGGACCTGGGCAACGACATCCTGCTCGAAGCCGGAACCAACGAGGCTAACGGCGGCGAGGGAACGCTCGGCGACGATGCCCATACCGTGACATGGTACGACACCTACTTGCATGGCCAATGGCGCCACCAAGTATCGGCTGCCGACGAATTCAAGCTCAGTGCCAGCTTTAACGAGGAACACCGGCGCGACCGCTATATGAACTCCAGCCTGCCGCTGGGCGGGGCCATCATCGATCAAAGTGGCAGAGGACGGCGCTTCAATCTCGAAGCCCAATACCAGTTGAGCCTGAGCGAGCGCTTGCGCGGTGTGGCAGGCGTCGGCTATCTGTACCAGGACGTTCGATCCCGGCCGCTCTACAACCGCGACGACACCGTGTCGTCGAATGAAACCCGCGTCTTCGGAACTCTGGAATGGCGTTTCCATCCGCAATGGTTGCTCAACGGCAGCGTATTCATCGGCCGCAACCGCTGGACCGGCAGTTATGCCGCCCCACGGCTGATGGCGAATTTCAGCCCGGTTCCGGATCAGACCTTCCGTTTTGGCGTTGCCAAATCCGAGAGAACGCCGAATTTGGTCGAGCTGGCGGGCGATATGCGGGTGATGCTCGGCGGCGTGATCCCGGTTCAGTTCATCGCCGCAAGCGGCAAGGTCAGGCCGGAAACACTGCTGACGCAGGAACTGGGCTATTTGGGCAGCTTCCGCGAATGGAACCTGACGCTGGATGTGCGCGCCTATCATGAAAGAATCAAAAACGTCGTCGCTACCGACGGAGTTCCTGCCGACTTCGTCAACAACCAGTCGGTGATGGCCAAGGGCATGGAATACCAGCTGCGCTGGCATCCGCTGGAGGAAACGGAATTCTGGCTGAATCAGAATTTTCAGCGTTACGAGTACCGGGACCGCATTCTGCGGACCGATCGACAGCCACCGAGCCACGCCACCACCCTGGCCCTGTTCCAGAAACTCCCGGCCAATCTCGATCTGACATTGACCTATGCCCTGGCCGGAAAAATGAACTGGCGCGGCCGAAGAGACGAGTTCAAGCCGGAGCGGCTGGATGTCCGCCTCGGCTATTCCTTCCTTCTCGGCAGCCATCGTGCCGAACTGGCCGTGGCCTTGCAGTCGGCGTATGGCGACCAGCCCGTCTTTCTCCCCAGCAGCAATTTTCTATTCCAGCGCCGCGCTTTCGCCACTTTGCGACTTGAGTACTGAACCGTCCCCCTTCCTGCGGCGCCCGTTCTCGGCCTGGGTTTTCGCCCTGGTCCTTTGGCTGCCCGGCGTCGCCGCCGGCGAAGAGAGCCTAGTCTGGCTGGCCCTGTCCGATCGCGGTGGCATCTATGGCGAAGCGGCGGCGGTGCTGGCCGGCGAAATGGCGAGAGACGCGCGGCGTACGGAACTGCAAACGCTGCCGTGGCAGGAGTTCCAACCGTCCCCGGCAAGGCTGCCGGAACTGATCGTGACCCTTGGCGCCGGCGCCTTTCGCGGCATGGTCGAGCGTACGAGGAAGGAACCGGCGCTGGCCGGCGTCCCCATCCTGGCTGCGCTGCTGCCCCAGGCCAGCTACGAGGCCGTTGCGCCCAAACCGCCCTTCGCCACCTCGGCGGTCTTTCTCGATCAGCCGGTGGAACGCTATCTGGATCTGATTCGCCTCGCCATGCCCGAACGGCGCAAGATCGGCATACTGTTCGGTTCCGACTCTTCGACTCTCAAGCCCGCACTTGTCAAGGCGGCCGGCATCCGTGGCATGCAACTGGTAATGGCTTCGGTCGAGGAGGAGTCCAAGGACATCTACCCGGCCCTGCGCTCGGTGTTGGCCGAGGCGGATGTGTTGCTGGCCCTGCCCGATCGCCAGATCTTCAATGCCGGCACCTTGCAGTTCATTCTGATCGCCTCGTATAACCAAAAAATACCGGTGGTGGCATTCTCCGAGGCTTATGTGAAAGCCGGTGCGGCCCTCGTCCTCCATACGTCGCCGGCCCAGGCGGCGCTCCAGGCCGCTTCCGCACTGCGCAGTTTCCTGCTCAACCGCACGCTGCCGCCACCACGCCGGTCGACGACCTTTTCCGTCGCCTTCAACAACCCGGTGGCCCGCTCTCTCGGGCTGATTCCGGGCGAGCCGGATCAGCTGGCCGCAACGCTGCGCCGCAAGGAGGATGCGCGATGAAATTCGGGATACGTCTCCGTCTATTGCTCGCTGCCGTATTTCCGGCAATCGTCGTCGTTTCCCTGCTGCTGTTCGGCTTTCTCGACCGCCACGCGGCCGATCTGGTCGAGGCGCTGCGCGACCGTGGCCTCGCCTCGGCACGGCAACTTGGCGTTGCCGCGGAGTTCCCGCTCTTCGCCAATCACACCGAGGGTCTGCAACGGTTGACCGACGCGGCAATGGCCGGCGATCGGCAAATCGTCGCCGCCGCGATTTACAGCGCCGAAGGAAAATCGCGCAGCGTCTCGGGACGTTTCTCGTCGCCACCGCCGCCCTTGTCCGCGAGAGAAGAGAGCATTGTTGGCAATACGCTGCGGGTCGTGGTACCGATCCGCGCCGCGGCGCCGGTAGACGATCCGTTCTCCGACGCCGGACTGGCCGCCTCGTCGGGAGGCCAGGGTGCCCTGCTCGGCTACGCGGTGGTCGAGCTTTCGCTGGAAGTCCTCAACAAACAGAAGCGCGACCTGTTGAACTGGTCCTTCGCCACCACGTTCGTCGGCCTGCTGATTGCCGTCATGCTCTCCACGCTGATTGCCGCCAGCGTCACCCGGCCGATCGATCACATCAGCCGGGTCGTGGCGCGCATCGGCGAGGGCGAACTGACAACCCGTACCGATGTCGGCAAGACCGGCGCGCTGGCTTCCCTGGCGCGCGGCATCGATGCGATGGCAGCGCAGGTCGCCGTGACCCAGGACGAGCTGCGCCAGCAGGTGGCCCTGGCCACGGAGGAATTGCGTCAGCAAAAGGAGGCCGCCGAACTGACCGCCCGCGTCGATCCGCTCACCGGCCTCGCCAGCCGCCGCGCGTTCACCGAGAAAGCGGAAATCGAAATGCTGCGCTCGTCGCGCTATGGTGTGCCCTTGTCGCTGATCATGATCGATCTGGATCATTTCAAGGCCATCAACGACAACCATGGACATCCGACCGGCGACGCCGTGCTGGTAAGCTTCGCGCGCACGCTCACCCAGGTGGTGCGCGAAGTCGATGTCATCGGCCGTCTTGGCGGCGAGGAGTTCGCCGTGCTGCTGCCCGACACGGGGGCGGCCGAAGCGGTGCAGGCGGCGGAGCGCATGCGCCAGGCCGTCGCCGGTAGTTCGCTTTACGTGCGCGGCCAGCAGCTCTCGTACAGCGCCAGTTTCGGCGTTGCCGCCTTCGACCAGACGGAGCTGAGCCTGTCCGAATTCCTCGCCCGCGCCGATGCCGCGCTTTACCGGGCCAAGGCAGAGGGACGCAACCGGGTGGCGCTGGCGGACGCGCCGGCATAGATTTCGGCCGCACGGGGCGGCCGGCCTGGGTGCCGTCGCGCTTCGCCATCGATCGACGTTGGCCCTGAACCGGGCAGGTACATCGCGTAAAATCCGTCCCCTGCCTTCCCGTCGCCTGCCGTCATGAAAAGCTCCGAAATCCGCCAGAAATTCCTCGACTTCTTCGCCTCCAAGGGCCACCAGATCGTCGCCTCCAGTTCGCTGGTGCCGCACGACGATCCGACCCTGTTATTCACCAATGCGGGCATGAACCAGTTCAAGGATGTCTTTCTTGGCTTCGACAAGCGGCCCTACAGCCGCGCCACCACTTCGCAGAAATGCGTGCGCGCCGGCGGCAAGCACAACGACCTGGAAAACGTCGGCTACACCGCGCGGCATCACACCTTCTTCGAGATGCTCGGCAACTTCAGCTTCGGCGACTACTTCAAGCGCGACGCGATTCACTACGCCTGGGAACTGCTGACCGAGGTGTTCAAGCTGCCCCAGGACAAGCTCACCGTCACCGTCTATGCCGAGGACGACGAGGCCTACGACATCTGGACCAAGCAGATCGGCGTGCCGACCGAGCGGGTAATCCGCATCGGCGACAACAAGGGTGCCCGCTACGCCAGCGATAATTTCTGGATGATGGGCGACACCGGCCCCTGCGGCCCCTGCACCGAGATCTTCTACGACCATGGGGCGCACATCTGGGGCGGCCCGCCGGGCTCGGCGGAGGAAGACGGCGACCGCTTCATCGAGATCTGGAACAACGTGTTCATGCAATTCAACCGCGACGAGGCCGGCGTGATGCATCCGCTGCCCAAACCCAGCGTCGACACCGGCATGGGCCTGGAGCGCATCTCCGCGGTGTTGCAGGGCGTGCATGCCAACTACGAGATCGACCTGTTCCGGACGCTGATCGCCGCCGCCGCGCGCGAGACACAGCAGACGGAACACGACAACCCATCGCTGCGGGTGCTGGCCGACCACATCCGCGCCTGCTCTTTTCTCCTCGCCGACGGCGTAATCCCCGGCAACGAAGGACGCGGTTACGTGCTGCGGCGGATCATCCGTCGCGCCATCCGCCACGGCTGGAAGCTCGGCGCCCGCAGCGCCTTCTTCCACAGAATGGTGCCCGATCTGGTGGCCGAGATGGGCGACGCCTATCCGGAGCTGAAAGCCGGCCAGCCGCGCGTTACGGAAATACTGAAGCAGGAGGAAGATCGGTTCTTCGCCACCATCGAACACGGCATGGCCATCCTCGAAACCGAACTGGCCGCTATGACCAGCGCCGGTTCCAACCTGTTCAACGGCGAGACCGCTTTCAAGCTGCATGACACATTCGGTTTTCCGCTCGATCTGACCGCCGACATCTGCCGCGAGCGCGGCGTGAATGTCGATAGCGACGCCTTCGATGCGGCGATGACGCGACAGAAAGAGCAGGCGCGCGCCGCCGGCAAGTTCAAGATGGCGGCCAACCTCGACTACGCCGGACCGGCCACCGCCTTCCACGGCTACGAGTCGCTCGACGCCAAGGGCAATGTGCTGGCCCTCTACAAGGACGGCGTCGCAGTTAATGAGTTGAGCGAAGGCGACATCGGAGTCGTGGTGCTCGACGACACTCCGTTCTATGCCGAGTCCGGCGGCCAGGTTGGCGACCAGGGCGAACTGCGTTCCAGCCATGGCATCTTCGCCGTGGAAGACACACAGAAGATCCAGGCCAGCGTCTTCGGCCACCACGGGGTGGTCAAGACCGGCAAGCTCACGGTGGGCAACGGCGTCAGCGCCAAAGTCGATACCGCCGCGCGTGCGCGCACCGCGCGCCACCACTCGGCCACCCACCTGCTGCACAAGGCCCTGCGCACGGTGCTCGGCGGGCACGTGCAGCAGAAGGGTTCGCAGGTCGATCCGGACAAGACGCGCTTCGATTTCGCCCATACCCAGCCGGTGACGGCGGAAGAGATCGCCCGCATCGAACGCCTGGTCAACGACGAAATCCTCGCCAATGCCGCCACCGTGGCCGCCGTGATGGACATCGAGAGCGCGCAGAAGACCGGTGCGATGATGCTGTTCGGCGAGAAGTACGGTGACGAGGTGCGCGTGCTGACCATCGGTTCGTCGAAAGAACTTTGCGGCGGCACCCACGTCGCCCGCACCGGCGACATCGGCCTGTTCAAGATCACCCTCGAGGCCGGTGTCGCGGCCGGCGTGCGCCGCATTGAAGCCGTTTGCGGCGATGTGGCGATCGGGCTGGTGCAAAAGCAGCAGGCGCTGCTCGACGGCATCGCCGGCAGCTTGAAAGCGCAGCCGCAGGAGCTGTTGCCGCGGGTGCAGCAGATTCAGGACAACGTCAAGGCGCTGGAAAAGGAACTCGCCCGCCTCAAGAGCAAGCTCGCCTCCTCGCAGGGCGACGATCTGATCGCGCAAGCGGCCGAAGTCAAGGGCGCCAAGGTGCTCGCCGCGATGCTCGAAGGCGCCGATGTAGCGACCCTGCGCGAGACGCTGGACAAACTGAAGGACACGCTCAAGTCCGCCGTGGTCCTGCTCGCGACGGTGAACGAAGGCAAGGTCAGCCTGATTGCCGGCGTCACCGCCGATCTCACGGCCAAGGCCAAGGCCGGCGAACTGGTGAACTTCGTCGCCCAGCAGGTCGGCGGCAAGGGCGGCGGCCGCGCCGACATGGCGCAGGCCGGCGGTACCGATGCGGCGGCGCTGCCGGCGGCGCTGGCGTCGGTCAGGGGCTGGGCGGAACAGAAACTATGAGCCGCTTGCGGCCGGGCCTGAGGCCGGAGCATTTCCACGAGCGCGGACGCGACTGCCTGCCCGGCCGTTTCGGCATCGAAGCGCTGGAGCTGGCTGAAGGCCGGCTACGCGCACGCATGGCCGTGGCGCCGCACATGCTCGCGCCGAACGGCTTCCTGCATGCCGCCTCGGTAATCGCGCTGGCCGATACTGCCTGCGGCTACGCTACCGTGGCGCACCTGCCCGACGGTTGCGAGACGTTCACCACGCTGGAACTGAAATCGAATTTCCTCGGCACGGTGCGCGAGGGTGCCGCGACCTGCGAAGCAAGGCTGGCCCACTGGGGCAAGACCACGCAGGTCTGGGATGCGACGGTCAGCGACGAGGCCACGGGGCGAACCGTGGCGCTCTTCCGCTGTACCCAGATGATGCTCTGGCCGAAATAGCTCCGACGTGCCTCAGGCGTCGACCAGCTTGCGACCGAAGCCGACCATGTCCAGTTCGGCGGTATCGAGGAATTCGATGATTTCGACGATCTCGTCGCCGCGGACACGGGTCACCCAGGCGTAGAAGGGCTGCTCGTAGGGCGTTCCGGTGGGCCCGATGCCCGTGCCCGCGCCGAGCATTACGGCGCGGTCGCCTTCGACGATGGGCGCAGCGAACTTGACCTGCGGCGGCGCTTGGAAGCCGGCCAGCATCGGCACCAGCTCCTCGAAGATCGCCTTGCGGCCCTGGTAGGTACGCGAGGCCTTGGTCTTGCCGATGATGGTCCAACTGCCGTCTTCGGCGATGACGCTGAAACCTTCGACAAACTTCATTGCGCCGATGTTGTCCATGAAACGTTGGATGACCTTACGGGTATTTTCTGTAGCGGACACTGTTTCCTCCGGGAATATTTGATGGGCGACTAAAGCGAAAGATGAAGGCGGATCGCCAGCACCGTCCGGACATAAGAGTCAGCGAGACTGACCAAGATGTCAACTTGCCGGGGAATCTTGTTTCAACGCGTATCACAGGCATACTTTTCCCGTCGGAGTGGGATAAAGTAGCCGGCCGCACGCTCCGCCCAACTAAACATACACGAGGAAGACCCATGTCGAATGCCCGCATCTCCCGTCTGCTTGCCACGCTATCGATTGCCGCCGTTACCGGACTTGCGCCCGCAGCGCTCGTTGCCGCAGAAACGGCAGTCACGGTAAACAACAAGCCCATCCCCAAGGCCAAGCTCGACGCGATGCTGAAACAAGCGGCGCGAGAAGGTCAGAAGGACTCCCCCGAACTGCAAGCCGCGGCAAAGGAAGAGCTGATCGGCCGCGAACTGCTGCTACAGGAAGTCGACAAGCGCGGGCTGGGCAATTCGGAAGAGGTCAAGACCGCGCTGGAGGCCGCCCGCTTGCAGATTCTGGCGGCGGCCCTGGTGCAGGACATGACCAAGAAAAAGCCGATCAAGGACGATGAAATCAAGGCCGAATACGAGCAGATCAAGACCGCCGCCGGCGACAAGGAATACCACCCCCGCCATATCCTTCTGGAAACCGAAGATCAGGCCAAGGCCACCATCGAACAGTTGAAAAAGGGCACCAAGTTCGAGGATCTGGCCAAGCAATCCAAGGACACCGGCTCCGCTTCAAACGGCGGCGACCTTGGCTGGACGACACCGCGGGCATTCGTCAAGGAATTCGGCGAAGCGCTAACCAAACTCGGCAACGGCAAGTTCACCGACACCCCGGTGAAAACACAGTTCGGCTACCACGTGATTCGCCTCGATGAAACCCGTCCGCTGAAAGTACCCGCTCTGGAAGAGCTCAAACCGCGCATCGTGCAATCGATACAGCGCCGCAGGCTCGCTCAGCTACAGCAGGAACTTCGCGCCAAGGCCGTCATCAAGTAAATGTGATGAGGGTTCGGCGAACGCCGGACCCTGCCCTACTCGCCAACCACGTCAGCCCCTTTGGGCACGGCAAAACGGAACAAACCTGGCGCCAGGGCGGAATTAGGTTCGAAGCGCGTAAAGCGCAACAGCGTGGTCTGACCGAAGTTGTCGTTGATTTCCATTGCCTGTGGCAAGCGGTTCTTCAGGCCGATACGCACCTTCTGAAACGAAGCATCCTGAGCGCGGGGCGTGGCCTCCACCCATTCCAGCCCATCGGCGTTGCCTCCGTCCTTTAGCTCGAAACTGCTTTCCAGATCGCCGCCAGCCAACAGCGCGGCAGGGCTTGCGCCAAGCGACTTGCCCAGCTTGCGGGTAACCACCTGATTCAGGTCGGGGTCGTAACTCCAGAATGTTTCACCGTCGCTGACCAACAGTTGCGGATAGGGTTTGTCGTAGCTCCAGCGGAATTTTCCCGGCCGGTGCAGGGCGAACGTACCCGACGATTGCTTCGGTTTGCGACCGGATTTGGCCACCACGGTCTGGCTGAAGCTGCCCTGCGCGGTTCGGGTCTCCGCAATGAAGGCATTGATCTGATCGAGGCCCGATGCCTCGGCAGCTAACGCAAGAAACGGGAAAATGCAGAAAAGAACTAGGCGAATGGCGCGATGCATGGCTGAAGCGTCCGGTCGGAAGGGCAGACGCCCATTCTACGTGCCTCCCGGCACCGCGCTCAGTCGCTCCTTTCGGGCGCCAATACGTCGCGACTGCCGGCACCGTTCATCGGCGAAACCAAGCCTGCATGCTCCATCGCCTCGATCATCCGCGCCGCGCGGTTATAGCCGATACGCAGATGACGCTGCACCAGCGAGATCGATGGCCGCCGCGTCTTGAGCACGATCTCCACCGCCTGGTCGTACATCGGATCGGCCTCGGCGTCGCCGCTGGCCTCGCCGCCGCCGGCCTCGGCGTCGCTTGCCGGCGGGTTGACGATGTCCTCGATGTAATCCGGCTCGCCGACCTTGCGCAGGTGATCGACGATGCGATGCACTTCGTCGTCGGCAACATAAGCACCATGCACCCGAATCGGCAGACCGGTTCCGGGCGCCAAGTAAAGCATGTCCCCCTGCCCGAGCAGAGCCTCGGCGCCCATCTGGTCGAGGATGGTGCGCGAATCGATCTTGCTGCTCACCTGGAAGGCGATTCGGGTCGGGATGTTGGCCTTGATCAGGCCCGTAATCACGTCGACACTCGGCCGCTGCGTGGCGAGGATCAGGTGAATGCCGGCGGCGCGGGCTTTTTGGGCGAGGCGGGCGATGAGTTCCTCAACCTTCTTGCCGACCACCATCATCAGGTCGGCAAGCTCGTCGATGACCACCACGATATGCGGCAGAGTCGCCAGCGGCTCGGGCGATTCAGGCACCAGTGGGAACGGATTGGGGATATGTTCGCCCGCCTTTTCGGCCTCGCGCACCTTGCTGTTGAAACCGGCAAGGTTGCGCACACCGACCGCCGACATCAGCTTGTAGCGCTTCTCCATCTCGCCGACGCACCAGTGCAGCGCGTTAGCCGCCTTGTTCATATCGGTGACCACCGGCGCCAGCAGGTGCGGAATGCCTTCGTAGATCGAAAGTTCCAGCATCTTCGGATCGACCATGATCAGCCGCACGTCCCGTGGCTCCGACTTGTAGAGCAACGAAAGGATCATCGCGTTGATGCCCACGGATTTTCCTGAACCGGTGGTGCCGGCCACCAGCAGGTGCGGCATCTTGGCCAGATCGGTCACCATCGGCTGGCCCGAGATATCCTTGCCCAGCGCCATCGCCAGCGGCGAATGCAGCGCATGATAGGCCTTCGACCCGATGATCTCGGAGAGGCGCACGGTCTGCCGTTTGGCGTTCGGCAGTTCCAGCGCCATGCAGGACTTGCCCGGCACGGTTTCGACGACACGCACGCTGACCAGCGACAGGGAACGGGCCAGATCCTTGGCCAGGCCGACGATCTGGCTGCCCTTGATGCCGGTCGCCGGCTCGATTTCGTAGCGGGTGACGACCGGGCCCGGCAGGGCCGACAGCACTTTGGCTTCAACGCCGAAATCCGACAGCTTGCGTTCGATCAGGCGCGAGGTAAATTCGAGCGTTTCGCCACTGGGCAGATCGTCGGGGTTATGGCTCGGCTCGTCGAGCAGATGTAGCGGCGGCAGGGCTTCGCCCGGCGCGTCGTAAAACATCGGCGTCTGGCGCTCTTTTTCCGCCCGCGCCGCCGCTTTCGGCGCCACGGGGATGTCGAGCTCAACCGCCTCGATCTTGATCGGCGGCGAGGGGTTCTCCTCGATTTTCTTGCGCTCGACCACCACCACCGCCTCGCGCCGCTCCGCTACCGCACGGCCGATGCGCCGATCCTGCCAGGTCTGCCAGAGGCGAATCGACCCCAGCCAGCTTGCTTCGAGCAACTGCCCAACCCGTTCGCTCAAGCCGATCCAGGACAGGCCGGTCAACAGCGAAATGCCGGCGGCGAACAAGGCCATCAGGATGAGAGTGCCGCCGTTGAAACCGAGAAATTGCGTCGTCCAACGGCCAACTTCGGCACCGAGCAGGCCTCCGGGCGCCAACGGCAAGGGCGCTTGCAGGCTCCAGAAGCGCATTGCCTCAATGCCGCTGCTGCTCGTCAGCACGACGACAAAGCCAGCTACCGCGATCAGGAAGGGGCGGCGGTCGCCGGAAAACCAGCCTTCAAGGCGTCGATAGCCCCACGCCACCAGAAACAACAGGAAAACCACCCACCACCAGGCCGAAAAACCGAACAGATAAAGCATCAGATCGGCCATCCAGGCGCCCAGGCGACCGCCGGGATTGGTCGTCCGCTCGATCAGGGCGGCATGCGACCAGCCGGGATCGGCGTAATTGAAGCCCCAGAGCACCAGTGCGAGGTAAAGCGCCCCGGCGGCCACCAGCAGCCAGCGCGCCTCATTGACGAGGGCGACGATTTTTTCGGGAAGCGGTTGCGGCGCAGGACGCGGCGAGAAATTGACAGCCATGAAATTCCGATCCACTACGGGACATGATGGATTATTGGCGGCGGCGGCCCTGAAAAAACGGCAAACAGGCGTCGCTTTGGCCGGCTATCCGAACTTTGCCCAGAGTCGGAACTCAGGGGCTCAGTTCGGCATTGAGGACAAAGCGGCCATCCACTTCGTCGATCAGCCCCTGCTGCTGCAAATCCTTCATCACGCGGCTGACCATTTCGCGCGAAGCGCCGATCATCTTGGCGATGTCCTGCTTGGTCAGCTTCTTGGCAACCACCTTGCGCCCGTCCTGGTCTTCCGCCAGATCGAGCAACAGCCTGGCGACTCGACCGTAAACGTCCATCAGCGCAAGACTTTCGATCTTCCGGTCGGCCTCGCGCAGACGCTGGGCGAGGCCGCGCATGATGAACAGCGAAACGTCGAAATTAGCGCTCAGACAAAGCTGGAAATCGCTCTTGGCGATGGTCACCAGATCGCTGTTCTGCGTCGCCACCACGGTCGCCGAGCGTAAATGGTCGTCCAACACGCCCATTTCACCGAACAGCTCGCCCGGTCCGAGCATGCAGAGGATGACTTCGCGGCCTTCGTCGTCGGAAACCAGCACCTTGAGTCCGCCATTGACGACGAAATAAATGTTGTCGGTACGGTCGCCTTCGCGCAACACCACGCTGCCGCGGGCAGCGCGGCGTAGCGCCGCAATCTGCGCGATCGGCTGTAGCCGGGCGTCATCAAGCGTATCGAAGATGGGCAACGCCCGCAGCAGAGTGATTGAAACTGTCATCGATATGGTTCCGCCCGAGTAATAGTCCAGGACAATAGCGCGCGTTGAAATAGCCTATCTGGTGCGTCAGTATAATTCCCTTCGTCTTATCCCTCAGCCCCTCTTCTGTGAGCCCGCCATGAACGCACCCGTACGTCATTCCCGCCTGCTGATCCTGGGTTCCGGCCCGGCCGGCTATACCGCAGCGGTATATGCCGCTCGCGCCAATCTCAATCCGGTCATGATTACCGGTCTGGCACAGGGCGGCCAGCTAATGACCACCACCGAGGTGGACAACTGGCCCGCCGATGCCGAAGGCGTACAGGGCCCCGAACTGATGGCGCGCTTCCAGAAACATGCCGAACGCTTCAATACGGAGATGATCTTCGATCACATCCACACCGCCCGGCTAACCGAAAAGCCGTTCCGCCTGATCGGCGATTCCGGCGAATACACCTGCGATGCGCTGGTCATCGCCACCGGAGCCTCCGCCCAATACCTGGGCCTGCCCTCCGAAGAGGCCTTTGCCGGCCGCGGCGTATCCGCCTGCGCCACCTGCGACGGCTTCTTCTACCGCAACCAGCCGGTCGCCGTGGTCGGCGGCGGCAATACCGCCGTCGAGGAAGCGCTGTATCTGGCCAACATCGCCAGCCATGTAACTGTCGTCCATCGCCGCGACAAATTCCGCGCGGAAAAGATCATGCAGGACAAACTGTTCGAAAAGGAAAAAGCCGGCAAGGTCACCATCAAATGGAACTCGGCCCTCGACGAGGTGCTGGGCGACAAGAGCGGCGTCACCGGCATGCGCATCAAGCACGTCCAGACCGGAGCCACCGAGGACATCGGACTCCAGGGCGTGTTCATCGCCATCGGCCATAAGCCCAATACCGACATCTTCGAAGGACAGCTGGCAATGGAGAACGGCTATCTGGTGACCCAGGGCGGGCGCGAGGGCTTCGCCACGCAAACCAGCATTCCCGGCGTATTCGCGGCCGGCGACGTGCAGGACCACATCTATCGTCAGGCCGTCACCTCGGCGGGCACCGGCTGCATGGCGGCGCTCGACGCCGAGCGTTACCTGGACGGCCTCGGCAACTGAATGGTGGCTTGAGATGGCTAAGCGGCGCGCGAACACGGTTGACCCGGAATCGCGCGCCCTGTTTCGGGCGGCCGTGGCCGATGCGCAGCCGCTGGTCAACGACCGGATTCATCATGAACCGCCCGCACCACCGCCAATACCGCGGCAGCGCGAGCGGGACGAGCGCGCAGCGCTGCATGAAACTCTCCACGGCGACGCCCTGCTCGACCTGCATCTCGAAGGCGGCGACGAAGCCGCCTGGCTACGCCCGGGGCTGCCCCGCAGCGTGCTGCGCGACCTGCGGCGAGGCCGCTGGGTGGTGCAGGACTATCTCGATCTTCACGGCAGCAACCGCGACGAGGCGCGTAGCGCAGTCAACCAATTCTTCAGCGATTGTGGCAAACGGGGCTTGCGCTGCATCCGCATCGTTCACGGCAAGGGGCTGGGTTCGCCCGACCGCGAGCCGGTGCTGAAAAAACTGGTCTTCGGTTGGCTGGCGCAAAAACGCGAAACGCTGGCCTTTTGCCAGGCCCCCGCAGCCGAGGGCGGCGCCGGGGCAGTCGTCGTTCTGTTACAGGCGCAAAAATGAACACGGCGCACCCAAGTGCGCCGCTGCTTTACGTTCCCTACGTTCCCTGCGAGGAGGCGGTCAGATCGCCGATTCGTCGGTTTCCCCGGTCCGGATGCGCACGATCTGTTCGACCGAGGTGACGAAAATCTTGCCATCGCCGATCTTGCCGGTCCGTGCGGCCTTGATGATGGCTTCGATGGCCGCATCCACTGAGTTGTCGGCGACAACCACTTCGAGCTTGAGCTTGGGCAGAAAATCCACCACGTACTCGGCGCCCCGGTAAAGCTCGGTATGCCCCTTCTGCCGGCCGAACCCCTTGACCTCGGTGACGGTGAGCCCGGTAACGCCGACTTCCGAAAGCGCTTCACGCACTTCGTCGAGCTTGAAGGGTTTGATTACGGCTTCGATTTTTTTCATCTTGTCTCCTTGGATCAATACTCGTCCTGATACCCCGATGTTATCGGATATCGCCAGTCCTTGCCAAAGCCGCGCCGCGTGATGCGGATGCCGACCGGCGACTGGCGGCGCTTGTATTCGTTGCGTTTGAGCATGCCCACCACCCGCCGCACGGTCGCCTCGTCGCAGCCGGCGGCGACGATCTCGCGCGGACTGCGATCCTCTTCCATATAGGCCTCGATGATCGCATCGAGCACCTCATAGGGCGGCAGCGTGTCCTGATCGGTCTGGTCCGGCTTCAATTCGGCCGATGGCGCACGAACGATAATGTTCTCGGGAATCGCCGACGATAGCGTATTGCGATAGCGGGACAGGCGATAGACGAAGGTCTTGAAAACATCCTTGATCACCGCGAAGCCTCCGGCCATGTCGCCGTACAGCGTGGCGTAGCCGACCGCCATTTCGCTCTTGTTACCGGTGGTCAGGACGATCGACCCGGTCCGGTTGGAGAGTGCCATCAGCACCATGCCGCGAATCCGCGCCTGGATGTTTTCCGGCGTCGTGTCGGCCCAGGCAGTCGGCGGCAGTCCGGCGAATAGCGGCTCCAGCATCGCTTCGTAGGTGGCCATTGCCGACGCGATGGCCACTTCGTCGTAGCGCACGCCGAGCGCCTTTACCATCGCGCGCGAATCGTCGAGACTCATCTGCGCCGTATAGGGCGAAGGCAGCATCACTGCGCGCACCCGGTCCGCGCCCAGCGCATCGACGGCAATGCACAGCGTCAGCGCCGAATCGATGCCGCCGGAGAGTCCGATCAGCGCACCGGGGAAACCGTTCTTGCCGAGATAGTCGCGCACGCCCAGCTTCAGCGCCTCATAGACTTCGGCTTCGATCGACAGCTCGGGCTCAACGACCGCCGATAGCACCTTGCCGGCATTGATTTCGACAATCTCCAGCGCTTCGGCGAACGAGGGCAGGCGATGGGTCAGGCGGCATTCCGCATCCAGAACGAACGAGGCGCCGTCGAACACCAGCTCGTCCTGCCCGCCCACCAAGTTAGCGTAGAGCACCGGGATGCGGATGTCGGCAATACGCTCGGCTACCACTTGCTGTCGCACCGAGTGCTTCTGCATGTAATAAGGCGATGCGTTGAGCGCGAGCAACAGCTGAGCCCCGGCGGCGCGGCTTTCTTCGGCGGGACCGGACTGCCAGATGTCCTCGCAGATGACGATGCCGATTTTTGTGCCAGAGATTTCGAACACGCACGGAGCGGCTCCGGCGGAAAAATAACGCTCCTCGTCGAGCACATCCGAGTTCGGCAGGCAGCGCTTGCGATAGGTCGTTTCGATGCGCCCGTTGCGCAGCAGCGAGGCTGAGTTGTAGCGCCCGCCGACAAGCTGCTCCGGATGCCCGACCACGGCAGGCAAACTCAGCTCAGCTGCGAGCGATTCCAGCGCGGCTCGCGACGCCCGGTAGAAATCCGGGCGCAACAGGAGATCTTCCGGCGGATAACCGCAGAGGGCCAGTTCCGGCGTCAGCAGCAGGTCGGCGCCGAGAAGGCGTGCGCGCTCGGCGGCGGAAAGAATCCGCCGAGCGTTGCCGGCGAGATCGCCGACGACGCAGTTGATCTGGGCAATTGCAATTTTCAGGCTGTACATAACCGACGAATATACCGCAGCGATTCAATGAAAAAGGCCCGACGACGCGGGCCTTTGCTCGATAACCAACGTAATCAGAAGGCGGGTTTTTCCCTTGCCTCGTTGTAGGCGGTGACCCCGGCCATGATTTCCTTCTTGGCCTCCTCGATATCGCTCCAGCCCATCACCTTGACGAATTTACCCGGCTCCAGATCCTTGTAATGCTCAAAGAAATGGGAAATCTGATCGAGCACGATCTGCGGCAGATCGCGCGGACTGGTGACGCTACGATACATTGGGGTCAGCTTGTCCACCGGCACGGCAAGTAGTTTGGCGTCCTCGCCGGCTTCGTCGATCATCTTCAGTATGCCGACCGGCCTGCAACGCACCACCACCCCCGGCGGCAGGGCGAACTGCGAGACCACCAGAACGTCTACCGGATCGCCGTCACCGGCAATCGTATGCGGGATATAGCCGTAGTTGCAGGGATAGTGCATCGCCGTCGACATAAAACGATCGACGAAGATCGCTCCCGAATCCTTGTCGACCTCGTACTTGATCGGGTCCGAATGCATCGGGATTTCGATCACGACATTGAAATCGTTGGGCAAATCCTTTCCGGACGGTACTTTTTCCAAGCCCACGGACGGCTCCTTCGTAAAAAGGCGTTGATTATACGGACGCCAACCTTACCGAGTAATGACGTCCGGACGCATAAATCGCCTGCGCACAGTACCTGAGCGCCGCCTTCGGTCAGCACACAGCCGCTTCTGCGCTATGGCCGCACCGGTGCCCCAGGCCGCTGTGAGGCTGTGTCACGGATGCCTGGCAGTGAGTAGACCTACAATACCGGCCTCCCCCACCCGGCCATTGCTTCCGAGTCGACGGCCGATCCCGACAAGATGGTCCCTCTCGAATCACTCATCGCAACACCAGGCAACGATGCCTAGACGGAGATCCCCCAACGCTAACGCCCGCCAGTGGCCGGGCGCTTCTTTATGGCGCAGGCGTATCGGATGGATGCTTGTTGCGTTGACCGGGCATGGGCTGGCCTTTTGGCTGGTGGCCAACGTGGCGCCGGAGGCTCCGGCTTCAGCGCCCCCCCCGCTGATGGTCACCCTGCTCGCGCTGTCGAAAGAACCATCTGCGCCGCAGATATCTCAAGCCCGGCCGCAACCCATCCATGCTCCGCCTGCCGCCGTGGCGACGCCATCCACGCCCCCTCTTGACGCTCCCGCGGCCGAGCTTACCGCGGCCCCGGTAATCCCGATCGCCGCGGCGGCAAGCGCACCGCCCGAATCGAGTCCGGCGGCACCTGTCGTCCTGCCGCGTTTCGACGCCGCCTATTTGAATAATCCGCGACCGACTTACCCGGTATTTTCCAAGCGGCTCAACGAACAGGGCACGGTCCAACTACGCGTCCATGTGCTGGCCAGCGGCCTGCCCGATCAGGTCGAAATCGGCCGCAGCTCGGGTTTCCCGCGCCTCGACAACGCGGCACGCGACGCCGTTCTGCAATGGCGCTTCGTTCCCGCCAGGCGCGGCAGCGAAGCCGTGGCCGAATGGGTCATCGTCCCGCTGGCATTCGTTCTGGAGCGGTAGCCCGTTCCGGTGCTTGTCTATATCCGCAGCCGGTGATTGAGCCAGAGCACCACTCCGAACAACACCATCGCCCCGGCCTGATGGCTGGCGGCCAGCACCAACGGCACGCCGTTGAGGAGGGTGGCAATGCCCAGCGTCAATTGCAGCGTCAACATAGCCAATACGGCAAACACCGCCGGCCGCGCGGCGGGCACATGCCTGACAACGCTCAGGCAAAACGCCGGCAGGCCAAGGAACAGACTCCAGGCGATCAGCCGGTGATCGAACTGAATAGTGCTGTGATGCTCGAACGGCGCCTTCCAGGCTGGCGCGTAGTCGAACAATTCCGGCGGCACCCAGTGACCGCCCATCAGCGGAAAGGTGTTGTAGATAGCGCCGGAGTGAGTGCCCGCAACCAGTGCGCCGGACAGCACCATCACCAATACCAGCAGAGCAAACCCGGCCCCCGTGCGTTGCAGGCAACGCAGCGACGAACCGGCAGGTACGGCAACGCGCCTCTCCAGCAATCCCAGCGCCGTCCACAGCATCAACCCGAAGATCAGAAAAGCCATTCCCAAATGCGCCGCGAGGCGGTACTGCGACACCCGCGGATCGTCGACCAACCCGCTTTTCACCATGTACCAGCCCATGGCCCCCTGCATGCCCCCCAAGACGAAAAATCCCAACAGCCGCACCGTCAGCCCGGGGGGAATCCTCTTTTTCAGCAGGAACCAAAACAACGGCAATAGAAACACCAGGCCGATCAACCGCCCCAGCAGGCGATGCGTCCATTCCCACCAGAAAATATATTTGAAGCCATCCATGTCCATCGCATTGTTAACATGGATAAATTCGGGGCTTTGCCGATACTTGGAAAAAACTGCCTGCCAGTCGGCATCGGTCAGCGGCGGAATGACCCCCAACAGCGGCTGCCACTCGACGATCGACAGCCCGGAGTGCGTCAGACGCGTCACTCCGCCCACCACCAGTGTCGCCAACACCATGAAACAGCAGACAAACAGCCAAACGGCAAGGGAACGCGGTGAAGGCATGGATAAGTCGTCGAAATGTAATAATTTAATTATAAAGTGCGGCTTGCGTGAGCCCACCTAACTCTTCGATTCAAAGAGTTAAGTGGAAAACATATGCCCCCCAGCTTTATGTTGTGGCTCAGCAACACCCCGTCTATTGCGTCGCACAAAAATGTCATTTGGGCGAAGCGGCAGAGGATAATGCGCCCAGCTTCCCGCAAGGGAGCGCTGCCCGGCAGTGACCAACACGTGAAGTCATTGTTGTGCGGTATTAACCTTCTAGGAGATTCATTTATGCAAAAGAAACTGATCGCCTTGGCAATCGCTGGCCTGTCCAGCGCTGCCTTTGCCCAAACCAACGTTACTCTCTACGGCATCGCCGATGTGGCTTTTGAAAGCGTCAAGGCCTCCGGCGGCACGGCCGATCCGACGGGTACTATTACGGGCATGCTCGTTACCGGCGACGGCTACAGCAACTTCAGCCGCGTTGCCTCCAATTCTTCCTATATTGGCTTCAAGGGAGCGGAAGATCTGGGCGACGGCCTCAAGGCTGTGTTCCAGTTTGAGACTGGCTTCAACGCCGACACCGGCGTGTGGTCTGGCGCAGCTCGCGACACCTACGCCGGCCTCGCCGGCGGCTTCGGTACCGTGGTTTTCGGCAATCTGACCGGCCCGACCCGCGCTCTGGGTGGCCGCATGGAAATGCTGCCCGGCAACACCAACGCCGGCACCGCCGTATCGCTGCTCGGTAACGCCGCAAACTTCTTCAATACCGGCACCACCGGCACGTTCGACACCCGTCTGGCGAATTCCGTTGCCTACATCTCGCCCGACTTCAACGGTTTCAATGGTGTGATCGCTTATTCGTCCGGCGAAAACAAGAGCCTCGACAACGTCGCCGCCGGAGCCCAGTTGAACACCAAGGCCTACGATCTGGGCCTGAACTACGCCAACGGCCCGCTGGACCTCGGCCTCACCTACGGCAAGGTTGATACCGACACCGACTCCGCTGCCGGCGGCGTCACCGGTGCAGGTGCCCTCACCGGCGTCAAAGACATCAAAAACATCCGTTTCGGTGCCGGTTACAACTTCGGCGTCGCCAAGGTGACCTTCCAGTACAACAAGCAAACGATCAACTTCGGCAGCGGTGATGATCTTGACCACAAGTCCTACAGCCTGCAAGGTTCCTACAGCATCACCCCTGCCGGCAAGCTGATCGCCGACTATACGGTGGCCAAGGAACTCGAAGGCAGCCTGGTCACGGGCCTCAACGACTCCGGCGCCAAGCTGGTCACCGTCGGCTATCTGCACAGCCTGTCCAAGCGCACCACGCTCAAGGCTGTCTGGACCCGCCTGACCAACGACAGCAACGCCCGCTACAACTTCTCCAGCTCCGCTATCGGTGCTACGGGTGTTGGCGGCTTCGGCTACGGTGCCGATCCCCAAGCTCTGTCGATGGGTTTGCGTCACTCCTTCTGATCCCGGTTTCGACCGAGTTTGGAATCGAAACGGCCGCCTTCGGGCGGCCGTTTTTTCATGGTGCCCGGCACGCAGCATGTTCTATCTCAAGAAAATCCTCACCGCACTGGCACTGCCCCCGATCGGGCTGATTCTGCTCGCTCTGCTGGGACTCTGGCTGGCCCGCCGCCACCCCCGTTTCGGACGTCGCACCGCGGTGCTGTCGCTGCTCGCACTGCTCACCCTGTCCCTGCCCTGGATAGCCGACGCATTGAGCCACAGTCTGGAATCCCGACCGCCGATTTCCGACCGACAACTTGCACGGACCCAGGCCATCGTCATCCTGGGCGGAGGCACCTACCCCGCCGCGCCGGAATACGGCACCGACACCGTCGGCCGCTGGACCCTGGAGCGGGTGCGCTATGGTGTATATCTGCAAAAGCAGTCGGGACTGCCCATCCTGGTCAGCGGCGGCGCCCCTTTTGGCGGCGGTACGGAAGGCGATGCGATGAAGGCAACGGCCGAGCGCGACTTTCACGGCGGGGTGCAGTGGGTCGAAAACGTTTCCCGCGACACGGCCGAAAACGCCGCTTATTCGGCACGAATGCTCAAGGCCGCAGGAATCACCCGTATCGCGCTGGTCAGCCACGGCTGGCATTTGAATCGCGCAGTCGCGCTCTTCGCCCGCGAGGGTTTGGAAGTCATCCCGGCACCCACCGGCTTTGCGACCGGTTCATCCTCATTGTTAGAGCAGATCCTGCCCACCACCAAAGCGCTCGACCAAAGCAACCGCGCACTGCGCGAATGGCTGGGCATCCTGGTTCTACGGATTCAATCCGCCGGATAACTCCGCCATCACTTGGCCAGATCGCCCAACCGGGCACGCAAGTCCGCGGGTGCGAAGAACACAAACGCATTCCCGCGCCTGTCCTTCTCCAGCAAACCCAACCCGTGCATTTCCAGCAAGTCGTTGCGGGCGGTCTGATAGGCAACGGCATGCGAACGCTGATGCGCATCGACCCGATACCCTTCGCCAGGGCTTTTAAGCGCATGTGTCAGCAATGCAATTTGCCGATGATTGAATCGGGTACGAAGTTTCGGCGATGCCGAAAGCAGGCGCTCGGTTTCCTTCTGCTCGCGTACCTTCCTCGCCAGATATGCATGTAACGCTATGATCGCGCGACGAATGGTGGAAAGCTGGTGTAACAGAAAATAGGTTGTGTCGTTGTTGTCCGTTTCCGTGTAGAGATAAGCCCGCATGTATTTCGCCGGGCCTTTGCGCAGGATGTGGCTGATCGACATGTATTCCATCAGCCAATAACCGCTTCGCGCCAGCGACCAGTAGAACAATGCTCTCGCGGTGCGGCCGTTACCATCCACAAAGGGATGGTCGTAGCCAATCATGAAGTGCAGCAGGATCGCGCGCAACACTGGATGCACGAATGGCAACGAGCTTTCGTCCGCATTGGCGAATGCGCACAGCCGCTCCAGCCGTTCGGGCAATTCCGCACAGGCAGGCGGCTGATGAACCACCGCCTGGTCACGAATATCGACCACATGTACATCGTCGGTTTTGCGCAGCCTGCCAGCATCCTGCGGATCTTCCAACGTCCCTTCGGTCAGGATGCGGTGCAGGTCGAGAATCAACTCGGGCGTGATGGCATCCTTCTTCAATGAACGCAAATGCTCCATCGCCCGGTAGTTGTTGAAAATCATCGCCTCGCTATGGTCGCGAGGCTTGCGCCCGGCGCGCAACATCTCGGCTGCGACCTGGCGTGTCGTTGAAGCACCCTCAAGCTGGCTGGAAGTGATCGCCTCCTCGATGAGCGAATTCATCAGGTATCGATTCGGGTCTTCGTGAATCGGCTCCCCGGCTGGCATGTCGATCTGTCCCGCCGCGTCCCGGTCGATATGGTGCAAGTCGATAAGCGCCGGGCTGGGCGTTGCAAACCTGAACGGTTTGCCCTGCTTGTCCAGAAGCGGCAAATTCTGCATCGACGCATTGCGACCAAAGACAACCGAAGCCCACCACGTTTCATGGGTCAGGCCCTCGGGCGGAGTTCTAAGCTGAAGCTCATCCCAATGCAGATACTTTCCGGAAGGCAAGGGCGATGAATGCTGAAAAATTAGATTCAGCTTATCGATTTCTATCCCGCCAAGCGTCAAATGGGGATCGGGAGGGGATTGGGGAATCTTCATTTTCCTACTAATCTTTTAATAAATTAGTAGAAATTAGTTTAATCAGGGATTAGCCAAAAGTCTACCAATTCATACAAACATTAGTAGAAACCGTCAGGAACCTACTGTCCAGACATGTCCCAATCCATTTCGCGGCGCAGGGGCGTTATCCGCGGGCGCCCTGCGCCCCTCTATGGCAGGCAGCGGGACATCGGCAGGAATGCGTGGGGGCGCACAATCAGCGGGTGACACTCCACCGCGACCGGCGGTCCCGCGCACCTAGCCCCAGATCATCTCGCCAGTGCCGCGGGGAACATCGACGGAGTGCTTGCGGGCTACGATCTGGCTACAGCCAAATCCAAAAGCAACGAAATCACAGGAACCGCTTTATTCCACTCCTAGTGGTGCCGGGAGGGGGACTCGAACCCCCACACCTTGCGGCGGCGGATTTTGAATCCGCTGCGTCTACCGATTCCGCCATCCCGGCATGGAAAGGGCTCGCGTAGAATGGCGGCCCTTTGAGGCGAGCGCGGATTATCCGCGAATTGCCGCTCTGCCACAAGCGCCTGCGCCGCAATGTCCCCTCTGACTCTCGACGATTTCGACTACGTTCTGCCGCCGCAGCGCATCGCGCAGATGCCGCTGGCGCAGCGCAGTGCCAGCCGTCTGCTGGAAATGAGTGGCGCAGAACTGCACGACAACCGGTTTATCGACCTCCCCGATCGGCTGCTACCCGGCGATTTACTGGTGATGAACGATACGCGGGTTATCCACGCACGCCTTTTCGGTCGCAAGGAGAGCGGCGGTCAGGTGGAGGTAATGGTGGAGCGTCCGCTGACTGAGACCGACGTGCTGGCCCAGATCCGCGCCAGCAAGGCACCGAAGGCCGGTTCGAGGTTGTGGCTCGAAGAAGCGCTGGATGTCCAGGTGCAGGTACGGGAAGGCGAGTTTTATCGCCTGCGTTTTGCCGGAGACGCACTGGAACTGCTGGAACGTCACGGCCGACTGCCGCTGCCGCCGTATATCGAACGGACCGCGGGAAACGCCGACGAATCGCGCTACCAGACGGTATTCGCGCGCGAGCGCGGCTCCGTGGCGGCACCCACCGCGGGTCTGCATTTCGATGCGCCACTGATCGAACGCCTGCGCACAAAGGGTATCGACATCGCCCATGTAACGCTTCATGTCGGCGCCGGCACCTTCCAGCCGGTGCGGGTACACGATCTGTCCGAACACCGCATGCACACGGAGCGCTGGCATCTGCCCCAGGCCTCCGTCGATGCCATTGCCGCCTGCCGCGACCGCGGCGGGCGCGTCGTGGCGGTCGGCACCACATCGCTGCGCACGCTCGAATCGGCGGCCATCGCTGGCCGCGGCGCACTCATCGCAGGCCGCGGCGAAACCGATCTGTTCGTCACTCCCGGCTTCGCGTTCCGTGTCGCCGACCTGCTGATCACCAACTTCCACCTGCCGAAATCGACCTTATTGATGCTGGTGTCGGCCTTCGGCGGGTTCGACAACATCCGCGCGGCCTACCGCCACGCCATTGCCAACGAGTACCGTTTTTTCAGCTATGGCGACGCCATGCTGATCCATCGACAAAATGAAATTTGATCTTCTCGCCAGCGCAGGTGCGGCACGCCGCGGCACGCTGCACCTTGCCCACGGCAAGGTGGAAACCCCGGTGTTCATGCCCGTCGGCACCTACGGCACGGTCAAGGCGATGGCACCGAACGAACTGGAAGAGATCGGCGCCCGTATCGTGCTCGGCAACACCTTCCATCTCTGGCTGCGTCCCGGGCTCGACATCATTCGCGCCCACGGCGGTCTGCACCGTTTTATGGGCTGGGAGCAGCCGATCCTCACCGACTCCGGCGGCTTCCAGGTGTTCAGCCTCGGCGACCTGCGCAAGATCACCGAGGAAGGGGTGAAATTCCAGTCGCCGATCAACGGTGACCGCCTGTTCATGCGCCCCGAGGACTCGATGCAGATCCAGCACGTGCTGAACTCCGACATCGCGATGATCTTCGACGAATGCACCCCCTACCCGGCGAGCGAAAAACAGGCCGCGGACTCGATGCGCCTGTCGCTGCGCTGGGCGCAACGCTCGCGCGACGAGCATGACCGGCTGGAGAACCGCAACGCCCTGTTCGGCATCGTCCAGGGAGGCATGTACGAAGGCTTGCGCGACGAATCCCTGGCCGGGCTGGACGCAATGAACTTCGACGGCTATGCCATCGGCGGCCTTTCGGTGGGCGAACCGAAGGAGGACTTCACCCGCATCCTCGCCCATACCGCACCCCGGCTGCCGCAACACAAACCGCGCTATCTGATGGGCGTCGGCACACCGGAGGACATCGTCTACGCAGTCGGCCAGGGCATCGACATGTTCGACTGCGTGATGCCCACCCGCAACGCTCGCAACGGCTGGCTGTTCACCCGCTGGGGCGACGTAAAGATCAAGAACGCCACCTACAAGAACGATACCCGGCCCTTGGACGAGACCTGCGGCTGCTACACCTGCCGCCACTTCACCCGCGCCTATCTGCATCACCTGCACCGTATAGGCGAGATCCTCGGCGCCCGGCTTAACACCATCCACAACCTGTTTTATTACCAGACCCTGATGGCCGACCTGCGCCGCGCCATCGAAGCTGGGCGCTGCACCGAGCACACCGCGGAATTCCACCGGAACCGCCAGCGCGGCCCGGTATAATCGCGCGTCGACTTTTCCATCCATGGAGCAAATAACGTGCTGATTTCCAATGCCTACGCCCAAACCGCAGGAGCCGCCTCGCAAGATCCGACCGGGGGCCTGATGGGCTTCCTGCCACTGATTCTGATGTTCGTTGTGGCCTGGTTCCTGATGATTCGTCCGCAGATGAAAAAAGCCAAGGAACAACAGAAGATGATTTCCGAGCTGCAAAAGGGCGATGAGATCATCACCCAGGGCGGGATTGCCGGACGCATTGCCAAGGTAGGTGAGAACTACCTCTCGGTCGAAGTCGCCGAAGCCAAGGATGGCCCAGTAGTGATGTCGATCCAGAAGAATGCCGTTTCCGCGCTGCTGCCCAAAGGCACGCTGAAAAATCTGTGAAGGATGAAGGGTGAAGGGAGAAGGGTAAAACCGCTCCGTTTGCCACCCTTCCCTCTTCCCCCTTCTCCCTTCTCCAAAAATGAACCGTTACCCTCTCTGGAAGAACGCCACGGTACTGATTGCACTGGTACTCGGCCTGCTTTACACCCTGCCCAACTTCTTCGGCGAAGCGCCGGCCGTACAGGTCTCCAGCGTCAAGGCCACGATCAAGGTGGATACAGCGCTGCTCGCGCGCGTTGAAGATGCGCTGAAAGCAGCCGACATCGTCAGTACCGGACTGCATGCCGACCTTCAGAGCATCAGGGTGCGGGTGATCGACACCGATACCCAACTCAAGGCCAAAGACGTCATCGAAAAGGCCTTGAATCCCATTCCGGCCGATGCGTCCTATAGCGTGGCATTGAATTTGGTCTCCAACTCGCCGAACTGGCTGACGTCCATCCACGCCCTACCGATGTATCTGGGCCTCGACCTGCGCGGTGGGGTGCACTTCCTGCTTCAGGTAGACATGAAGGGAGCGTTGACCAAACGGCTCGACTCTACCGGCGCCGACCTGCGCAGCCTTCTGCGCGACAAGAATGTGCGTCACAGCGGTATCGCCCGTGAAACGATGAGTCTGGTGGTGCGTTTCCGCGACGCCGAGACCCGCGACAAGGCGCGCGGCACCATCGCCGACCAGCAGCCCGACCTGCTGCTGAGCGACAGCCAGGACGGCAATGCCGATGCCCCGCTGAAGCTGATCGCCGTGCTGAAGCCGGAAGCGCAAAAACGCATCCAGGATTTCGCTCTGAAGCAGAACATCACTACCCTGCACAACCGCATCAACGAACTCGGCGTCGCCGAGCCAATCATCCAGCAACAGGGTGCCGACCGCATCGTCGTCCAATTGCCGGGGGTACAGGACACCGCCAAGGCCAAGGACATCCTCGGCCGTACCGCCTCGCTCGAAGTGCGCATGGTCGACGACGAGAATAGCGCTAACCCAGCAGTCATGGCCCAGGCTGCGCAAGGCATTCTGCCCTCAGGAACAGAGCTTTATTCCGAGCGCGGCGGACGGCCGCTGCTGCTGAAAAAACAGGTGGTGCTCACCGGCGACCGCCTGACCGACGCCCAACCCGGCTTTGACGGCCAGACGCAGGAGCCGGCGGTACACCTAACCCTTGATTCCGCTGGCGCGCGCATCTTCAAGGACGTGACGCGCGAAAGCGTCGGCAAACGCATGGCCATCGTGCTGATCGAAAAAGGCAAAGGCGAGGTAGTCACTGCCCCGGTCATCCGCAGCGAGATCGGCGGCGGGCGGGTGCAAATCTCCGGCCGCATGAGCACCCAGGAGGCCAACGACACCGCCCTGTTGCTACGTGCCGGGTCGCTCGCCGCACCGATGGATATCATCGAGGAACGCACCATCGGCCCCAGCCTCGGCGCAGAGAACATCAGCAAGGGCTTCCACTCGACGCTGTGGGGCTTCACCGCCATCGCTGCATTCATGATTGCCTATTACCTGCTGTTCGGCATGGTCTCGGTGCTCGCCCTGTCGGCCAACCTGCTGCTGCTGATCGCCCTGCTCTCGCTGTTGCAGGCCACGCTGACACTGCCCGGTATCGCCGCCATCGCGCTGACCCTGGGCATGGCCATCGACTCAAACGTGCTGATCAACGAACGGATACGCGAGGAACTGCGCGGCGGCAATACGCCGCAAGCCTCGATCCTTGCCGGCTACGAACGCGCCTGGGCGACGATTCTCGACTCCAACGTAACCACGCTGATCGCCGGTATCGCGCTGCTGATCTTCGGCTCGGGCCCGGTGCGCGGCTTCGCCGTGGTGCATTGCCTCGGTATCCTGACCTCGATCTTCAGTTCCGTGGTGATCTCCCGCGCCTTCGTCAATCTGATCTACGGCCGCCGCAAGAAACTCGCCGGCCTGTCCATCGGCCAAGTATGGAAGCCCGGCGTCACTGCCGGTGCTGCGACCAAATAAGGGGAACACCTCATGGAATTCTTCCGTATCAAAAAAGACATCCCCTTCATGCGCCATGCGCTGGCGTTCAACATCGTTTCGTTGATCACCTTCGTCTTGGCCGTAGCCTTCCTCGTCGGCAAGGGGCTGCATCTGTCCATCGAGTTCACCGGCGGCACGCTGATGGAGATCAGCTACAGCCAGGCTCCGGACCTCGACAAGCTGCGCGCAAAGCTCAGCCAGGACGGATTCACTGACACGCAGGTGCAGAACTTCGGCACCTCACGCGAGGTGTTGATCCGCGTCCCCCTTTCCAAGGATGCCGATACCGCCAAAGTCGGTGAGCGTGTCATTACCTCGCTGAAAACCCTCGATGCCGCCAACCTGCCGACATTGAAACGCGTCGAATTCGTCGGCCCGCAGGTCGGCAAGGAATTGGCTTCCGACGGTGCAATGGCGCTGCTGCTCGTGGTGGCCGGGATCATGATCTACCTGGCCATCCGCTTCGAATGGCGCTTCGCCGTCTCGGCCATCATCGCCAACCTGCACGACGTGGTGATCATCCTCGGCTTCTTCGCTTTCTTCCAGTGGGAATTCTCGCTGCCTGTGTTGGCGGCCATCCTTGCCGTGCTGGGCTACTCGGTGAACGAATCGGTGGTGGTGTTCGACCGGGTCCGCGAAACGTTCAAGAAGAAACGCGGACTGGCAACGCCGGAAGTCCTCAACCATGCCATCACCAGCACCATCTCGCGGACCATCATCACCCACGGCAGCACCCAGCTGATGGTCACCTCGATGCTGATCTTCGGCGGCGAGGCGCTGCACTACTTCGCGCTGGCACTGACCATCGGCATCTGCTTCGGCATCTACTCGTCGGTGCTGGTCGCCAGTCCGCTGGTGATGTGGCTCGGCGTCTCGCGCGAGCAGTTCATCAAGATCAAGGTCGAGAAGCAGGAAGCCGTCGTCTGATTGCTCGCCGCCCGCGGCAGCCACGCTACAGGCGGCGATTGTTATTTCACGGCAGGCCCCCTACAACCGGCCCCGCCAGCAATACAGCAGAATCTCAGTGTTGCGGCGGAACGAAACCCTGCGCGCTTTCAGCGCCTTCGCCGAAGAAATGCTTGGTTACCTGCTCCTGCAGATACTGGCGCGCACGCGGGTCGGCCAGGCTGAGGCGGTTTTCGTTGATCAGCATGGTTTGCAGCTTGATCCACTGCTGCCATGCCTCCTTCGAAACGCTCGCGAAAATACGCTGCCCCAGCGCGCCGGGCAACGGGGGAAAGTCGAGACCTTCGGCTTCGCGGCCGAGTTTGATGCAATTGACCGTGCGGGCCATGATGTTTTCCTTTCAGATACAGGTTGAGGCCGGCGATTTTAGCCCGGCCTTCAAAGTCCTTTGACCAATACTTTGGAGCGCCGCTGTAGGTTGTACAACTCGCGCTTCTGACTCGGCAGAGCGTCCACGCTGGCTTCGGCGAAGCCGCGCTCGGTAAACCAGTGGGCGGTGCGGGTGGTGAGGACGAACAGGCGCTTCAGCTTGAGTTTCTTCGCCCGCGCCTCGATATGCCGACGCAATTGGTCGCCATAGCCGGCGCGGCGGAATTCCGGCATCACGGCAAGGCAGGCCAGTTCCGCGGCCTTGTCCTTCGAAAACGGGTACAGCGCGGCGCAACCGACGATCACGCCATCGTGCTCGACCACCGAAAAATTGCGGATTTCCATTTCGATCAACTCGCGGCCGCGGCGCACCAGGGTGCCGTCCGCCTCCAGCGGCGCAATCACCGCCAACACGCCCGCCACATCCTCGCTGCAGGCGTCGCGCAACTGGGCCAGCGGCGCCTGCGTCATCACCGTGCCAATGCCATCGCGGGTGAAGAATTCCATCAGCATCGCCCCGTCGACCTTGCGATCGAGGAAGTGCACCCGGCCGACGCCGGCCTGGCAGGCGCGCACGGCGCGCGGCAGCACACGCTCCACCTCAGGCCCCTGCTTCACCTTGCGGCGAAGCAGATCGTCGGCCTGGTCGGCGGTCAACGCATCGAGCAACGCGCCCTTCTTGTCCACCACACCCGGAGCGTCGCTGAGGAAAATCAGCTTGTCGGCCTTGACCGCCACCGCTACGGCTTCGGCGACATCTTCCCAGGCGAGATTGAAGATCTCGCCCGAGGGCGAGGCGCCGATCGGGGTAATGAGCACGACATTCTCCTGCTCCAGGTCGGCCTGGATTTCCTCGGCGATCACCTTGCGCACCGCGCCGGTGTATTGGAAGTCAACGCCATCAACCACCCCCACCGGCCGCGCGGTGATAAAGTTGCCGCCGGTCACACGCAGGAAGCCGCCGGCCAGCGGCGTATTCGGCAACCCTTGGGAAAGCAGCGCCTCGATCTCGATCCGCGTCACCCCCATCGCCCGCTTGACGCATTCCAGCGCCTCGCCATCGGTCACCCGCAGGCCCTTGTGGAAACGCGGCTGCAACCCCCGCCCCTGCATCTCGGCGTCGATCTGCGGCCGCGCGCCATGTACCAGCACCAAGCGAATGCCCATGCTGTCGAGCAGGGCGATGTCGTGAATCAGCGCCTGCGCGCGATTACGGCCATCCTCGCCGGCCAGCACTTCGCCGCCGAAGGCAATGACGAAGGTTTTGCCACGGAAGGCATGGATGTAGGGAGCAGCCTGGCGTACCCAGGCGACCAGCTTGGCGTCGGGGGATTCCATCGAACGATGCTTATCCTTTTTTCAACTCGGCTTCGATCCGCTCGCACAGTGCAGTGAGCACCTTGATGCGGGCGTAGTTCTTGTCGTTGGCTTCCACCAGCACCCAAGGCGCTTGTTCTGTGGAGGTACGATCCACCATATCACAGACGGCCGACTGGTACTGATCCCACTTGTCGCGATTGCGCCAGTCCTCGTCGGTGATCTTGAAACGCTTGAAGCGGGTCTTCTCGCGCTCCTTGAAGCGGCGGAACTGCTCTTCCTTGGAGACCGCGAGCCAGAACTTGAGAATGATGGCACCGTTGCGGCTTTGCTGTTCTTCGAAATCGTTGATCTCGGCGTAGGCCCGCATCCAGTCGGCTTCGCTGCAATAACCCTCGACCCGCTCGACCAGTACGCGACCGTACCAAGAGCGATCGAAGATCACCATCCGCCCCTTGCGCGGCACATGACGCCAGAAACGCCACATGTAGGGCTGGGCACGCTCTTCCTCGGTTGGCGCAGCGACAGGCACAATCTGGTAGCTGCGGGCATCGATCGAGGAGGTTACGCGGCGGATCGCGCCGCCCTTCCCCGCGGCATCGTTGCCTTCGAACACCAGCACAACGGAGCGGCTGCGGAAGCGCGGATCGCGCGAAAGCACGTTAAGCCGGCCCTGCAGGCGTTCGAGTTCGGCATCGTATTTCTTCTTCGTCAGCGTCTGCGCGAGATCGAGGGAATTGATCAGGTCGCGGCCGTCCAGCGCGCGCGCCAAGGGCGCGGCGCTGATGCGCGTGGTCTTGTCTTCCTTCTTCGCCAGACGCTTCTTCAATGCTTCCAGCAAATGTCGACCGACGGTCAACGCACGGTAGTTCTCGTCGCTGCCGTCCACCACGATCCACGGCGCGTTGCCCGTGCTGGTGCGCCCCAGCACCTCTTCGGCGGTCTTCACGTAACGGTCGTAGTCCTTGAACAGATCCCAGTCGTGCTTGGTCACACGCCAGCGCGTACGCGGATTTTTTTCCAGCTTTTCCAGCCGCGATTTCTGCCCCTTCTTGGAAAGATGGAACCAATACTTGAGCACCAACGCACCTTCGTCGGTAAGCATTTTTTCCAGGCGCAGAATTTCATCCACCGACTGGGTCAGTTCGGGTCTTTTGATCGCGCCACGCACGCGGGCGACGATCGGATCGGTGTACCAGTTGCCGACGAAAATGCCGATTTTGCCCTTCGGCGGCAGGGCGCGCCAGAAACGCCACATGCGCGGCCGTTCGCGCTCATCTTCCGAGGGGGCCGGGAAAGCGTGGGTCTCTATGTGGCGCGGATCCATCCAGGCGTTGAGCAGATTGACCATCTCGCCCTTGCCGGCGCCGTCGAGACCGTTGATCAGAACCACCACCGGGAAGCGCGACGCCTCCTTCAGGTCGAACTGGACGTCGAGCAAGTCGGCGCGCAGCTTGGGTTCGTCCTTCTGATAGGTTTTCTTGTCGATCTTGTGGCCGAGTTCAGCGGATTCGAACATTACAAGTCTCCCCAAAGTGACATCATCGCCGCCAGGGCAGAAGGCCCTGCGGTTTCCGTGCGCAACACCCGCGGCCCGAGGCCGAGCGGAACGAATCCCGCCTGCCGGGCAGACTGCATCTCGCCCTCCTCCAAACCGCCTTCCGGCCCCACCAACAGGGTCACCGGACCGCCCGGCGCCGGAAGGTCGCGCAAACGCAACTCGGCTCCGGGGGCGAGTACCAGACGCAACTCATTTTCCTGCGCCGGGTGCGCCAGGTATTGAGGAAGATCAAGCAGCCCGGCGACGGCCGGCACCCGATTGCGGCCGCACTGTTCGCAGGCCGCCACCGCCACGCCCTGCCAATGAAGAGCACGCCGAGCCGCTTTGTCGCCGTTCAGGCGGATCACGCTGCGCCGTGCGGTCACCGGCTGCACCGCTGCCACACCGAGTTCGACGCATTTCTGGATAACCCAATCCATCTTGTCACCCGTAGGCAGACTCTGGATCAGCTTCACCGCCAGGGCGGATTCGGCATCGCGCTCGTCGAACGCCTCCAGCATTACGTGGGGCTTTGGTTTGAGCCGCGTCAGGCGCACCGTCCACTCGCCGCCGCGACCATCGAACAAACGCAGGCGGTCGCCCTCCTGCATGCGCAGGACGCGCACCGCGTGATGCGCCACTGCGTCTGGCAGGTCGAGGCTGGCGCCCGGATCGAGGGCTTCGGTACAAAAAAATCTCGGCAGCATCGGGCGATTATTCCACAGCCCATCCCCTGCCAAACAAAGGGTTAGGCAAGAGCTGCCGGTTTCGCCGATAATTACGGGTTCCCGACGCCGAGGAAATCATGTCTTCCACTTTCAGCGATTTCGAACCCCCTGTGTTCACCAATCTCACCAGCGCGATCCGTGCCCTTGCCATGGACGCCGTAGAAAAGGCCAAATCCGGCCACCCCGGAGCCCCGATGGGCATGGCGGAAATCGCCGAAGTCCTCTGGAACCACCATCTGCGACATAACCCGGCCAACCCGCAGTGGCCCAACCGCGACCGTTTCGTGCTTTCCAACGGCCACGGTTCGATGCTGCTCTACGCGCTGCTGCACCTGACCGGCTACGACCTCAGCATCGACGACCTGAAGCAGTTCCGCCAGCTCCACTCGAAGACTCCGGGCCATCCGGAGTACGGTTATGCCCCCGGCGTCGAAACCACCACCGGACCGCTCGGCCAGGGCATCAGCAACGCCGTCGGTTTCGCCCTGGCGGAAAAGCTGCTGGCGCAGGAATTCAACCGGCCCGGCCACGAGATCGTCGACCACCACACCTACGTTTTCCTCGGCGACGGCTGCCTGATGGAGGGTATTTCCCACGAAGCCTGTTCGCTGGCCGGCACCTGGGGCCTGTCCAAACTGATCGCTTTCTGGGACGACAACGGCATTTCCATCGACGGCCATGTCGAAGGCTGGTTCACCGACAAGACGCCGGAGCGCTTCCATGCCTACGGCTGGCAGGTGATCCGCAACATCGATGGGCACAATCCGGAAGCGCTCGAAGCGGCCATCCGTGAAGCCAAGTCCGATGCCCTGCGCCCCACCCTGATTTGCTGCAAAACGGTAATCGGCCGCGGTGCGCCGAACAAGCAAGGCGGCCACGATGTCCATGGCGCACCGCTTGGCGAAGCCGAAATCGCCGCGGCGCGCCCCCATATCGGCTGGCACTTCGGTCCCTTCGAAATTCCTCGCGAGGTGTATGCAGCCTGGGATGCGAAGAAGAAGGGCGCCCAGCTCGAAGCCGACTGGCAGCGTGCATTCGCACGCTATGCCGCCGCACACCCGGAACTGGCCGCAGAGTTCAAGCGCCGGGTATTGGCCAACAATGGCGCCGGTGCTTTGCCGACGGAATGGCCCGCCCACGTCGCAACGGTGCTCGCCAAGCTGAACGAAAAAGCCGAGACCATCGCCACCCGCAAGGCCTCGCAAAACAGCATCGAAGCCTACGCGCCGAAGCTGCCGGAGCTGCTCGGCGGCTCGGCCGACCTGACCGGATCGAACCTCACCAACTGGTCGGGCTCGAAATCCATCGGCCGCGACGGTAAGGGCAACTATATTCACTACGGCGTGCGCGAGTTCGGCATGTGCGCCATCATGAACGGCGTCGCGCTGCATGGCGGCTTCATCCCCTACGGCGGCACCTTCCTGATGTTCTCGGAATATGCCCGCAACGCCATCCGTATGGCGGCGCTGATGAAACAACGGGTGATCTACGTATTCACCCACGACTCGATCGGCCTCGGCGAGGACGGCCCGACCCATCAGCCGGTGGAGCAAATTTCCACTCTGCGCCTGATGCCCAATCTCGACGTCTGGCGTCCGTGCGATACGGTGGAAACGGCCATCTCCTGGTCCGCCGCCATCGAACGCAGTAATGGCCCGACAGCGCTTTGTCTGTCGCGGCAGAACCTGCCCTTCGTCAAACGCGATGCTGCAACCCAAGCCGATATCGCCCGCGGCGGCTACGTAATCGCGGAAGCGGCCGGAACGGCCAAGGCGGTGATCATCGCCACCGGCTCGGAAGTCGATCTCGCCCTCAAGGCACAAGCCAAACTGGCCGAGGCCGGCGTCCCGGTGCGCGTGGTGTCGATGCCCTGTACCAACCTGTTCGACCGTCAAGACGCGGCCTATAAGGGGCGCGTTCTGCCCAAGGGCCTGCCCCGGGTCGCCATCGAGGCCGGGGTATCGGACTTCTGGCGCAAGTATGTGGGACTGGAAGGTGCCGTCGTCGGCATCGACCGTTTCGGCGAATCGGCCCCGGCCGGCGTGCTGTTCAAGGAATTCGGCTTCACGACGGAGAACGTCGTGAGCGTCGTGCAATCAGTGCTGTAATTTTCTCGGAGACATATTCATGGCTATCAAGGTTGGTATCAATGGGTTCGGCCGTATCGGCCGCATGGTGTTCCGCGCCGCGGTGCAAAACTTTCCCGACATCGAGATCGTTGGCATCAACGACCTGCTCGAACCCGACTACCTGGCCTACATGCTCAAGTACGACTCGGTGCATGGCCGCTTCAAGGGCAACGTCTCGGTCGAAGGCAACACCCTGATCGTCAATGGCAAGAAGATTCGCCTCAGCGCCGTCAAGGACCCCGCCGAGTTGAAATGGAACGAAATCGGTGCCGACATCGTCGTCGAATCGACGGGGCTCTTCCTCGACAAAGCGGGCGCCGGCAAGCACCTCGCCGCCGGCGCCAAGAAGGTCATCATGTCCGCCCCGTCCAAGGACGATACGCCGATGTTCGTCTTCGGCGTAAATGACAAGACCTACGCAGGCCAGGACATCATCTCCAACGCATCCTGCACCACCAATTGCCTGGCCCCGGTAGCCAAAGTGCTCAACGACAACTGGGGCATCAAGCGCGGCCTGATGACCACCGTGCATGCCGCCACCGCCACGCAGAAGACCGTCGATGGCCCGTCGAACAAGGACTGGCGCGGCGGCCGCGGCATCCTGGAAAACATCATCCCCTCCTCCACCGGCGCCGCCAAGGCCGTCGGCGTGGTAATTCCCGAGTTGAACAAGAAGCTCACCGGCATGTCCTTCCGCGTCCCCACGTCCGACGTCTCCGTGGTCGACCTGACCGTGGAACTGAACAAGGAAGCGCCTTACAAGGACATCTGCGCCGCCATGAAGGCGGCCTCCGAAGGCACCATGAAGGGCGTTCTCGGCTACACCGAAGACAAGGTGGTGGCTACCGACTTCCGCGATGAAGTGTGCACCTCGGTGTTCGACGCCGAAGCCGGCATAGCGCTGGACAGCACTTTCGTCAAGATCGTCGCCTGGTACGACAACGAATGGGGCTATTCGAACAAAGTGCTCGAAATGGTTCGCGTCGTCGCTAAGTGACGGAAAAGGGGGAAGGGTAACCCTCCACGGTTCGCCACCCTTCCCCCTTCGCTCTTCTCTCTTCCCAGGCTACCGCCATGAAATTCATCCGACTCACCGACCTCGACCTCAAAGGCAAGCGCGTCTTCATCCGCGCCGACCTCAACGTGCCCCAGGACGAAAAGGGCAACATCACCGAAGACACCCGCATCCGCGCCTCGATCCCGGCGATCAAGCTGGCGCTCGACGCCGGCGCTGCGGTTATGGTCACCTCGCATCTCGGCCGACCCACCGAAGGCGAACTGACGCCCGAGGATTCGCTGGCCCCGATCGCCCGCCGTCTGGCCGAACTGCTGGAACGCAAGGTACCGCTGATCGACAACTGGGTGGACGGCGGCTTCGAAGTGAATCCGGGAGAGATCGTGCTGCTGGAGAACTGCCGCGGTAACAAGGGTGAGAAAAAGAACAGCGACGAGCTGGCGCGGAAAATGGCCAGCCTCTGCGACATCTTCTGCAACGATGCGTTCGGCACCGCCCATCGCGCCGAAGCGACCACCCACGGCATCGCCAAATATGCGCCGGTGGCCTGCGCCGGCCCGCTGCTGGCCGCCGAACTCGACGCACTCGGTCGCGCCCTGCATAACCCGAAGCGACCGCTGGTAGCCATCGTCGCCGGCAGCAAGGTCTCAACCAAGCTGACCATCCTCAAGTCGCTGGCAGACAAGGTCGACCAACTCATCGTCGGCGGCGGCATCGCCAACACCTTCATGGTGGCCAACGACCTGCCGATCGGCAATTCGCTTGCCGAACTCGACCTGGTCGAGGAAGCGCGCAACATCATGGACATGATGGACAAGCGTGGAGCCTCGGTACCGATTCCCGAAGACGTGGTGGTGGCCAACGAACTGTCTCCCCTCGCCCGCGCCAATCGCGTCGATGCCAACGACGTCGCGCCCGACGACATGATTCTCGACATCGGCCCGAAGACGGCCGCAAAACTGGCCGGCATCATCGCCCATGCCGGCACCGTCGTCTGGAACGGCCCGATGGGCGTGTTCGAGATCGACCAGTTCGGCGGCGGCACCAAAATGCTGGCGGCGGCCATCGCCCATTCGCCGGCGTTTTCGATTGCCGGCGGCGGCGACACGCTGGCCGCCATCGCCAAGTACCACATCGAAAAACAGGTTGGTTACATTTCCACCGGCGGCGGCGCCTTCCTCGAATTCCTCGAAGGAAAAACGCTGCCCGCCGTTGAAATCCTGGAGCAACGGGCCGCCTCCTGACCCGCCTCCCAACGTTCACCGGTATAGCCATGGAACGCGCAACCAAGATCGTCGCCACCCTCGGGCCCGCCTCCAGCGATGCCCACACCCTGGAGGCACTGGTCAAAGCCGGCGTCGATGTGGTGCGGCTGAACTTCTCCCACGGCACCGCCGCCGACCACCGGCTGCGGGTCGAAACCTTGCGCGAGGTGGCGCACAAAGTCGGCCGCACCGTCGCCGTGATGGCCGATTTGCAAGGGCCGAAGATCCGCATCGGCAAATTTGCGACGGAAAAAGTGGCGCTCAAGGCCGGACAAGCCTTCATCCTCGATGTCGCCTGCAAGCAGGGCGATGGCGGGCGCGTCGGCCTCGACTATCCGGAGCTGATCGACGACGTCGGCCCCGGCGATGTGCTGCTGCTCGACGACGGCCGCGTAGTGTTCGACATCGAGCGCATCGCGGGCGGCGAAATCCATTGCCGCAACCGCCACGACGGCGAGCTGTCCAACAACAAGGGCATCAACAAGCAGGGCGGCGGCCTCTCGGCGCCGGCGCTGACGCCCAAGGACATGGAAGACATCCGTACCGCCGCGGCGCTCAACGTGGACTATGTCGCCGTATCCTTCCCTAAGTCCGGCAGCGATATGCGCCAGGCCAAGGAATTGTTGGTCAATGCCGGCTCCGATGCGCTGGTGGTGGCCAAGATCGAGCGCGTCGAAGCGGTAATGAACCTGGAGGATATCCTCCACGCCACCGATGGAGTGATGGTCGCCCGCGGCGATCTGGCCGTCGAAGTCGGCGATGCGGCAGTACCGGCGCTGCAAAAGCGCATCATCCGCGTGGCTCGCGAACACAACCGCTTCGCCATCACCGCCACGCAAATGATGGAGTCGATGATCCACAGCCCGGTGCCGACCCGCGCCGAAGTCTCCGATGTAGCCAATGCGGTGCTCGACGGCACCGACGCGGTGATGCTCTCGGCGGAAACCGCCTCGGGCGAGTACCCGGTGGAAACCGTCGAAGCTATGGCGCGCATCTGCGTCGAAGCCGAAAAGTCGCAGGAAGTGAGCCTCGATACCCACTTCCTCAACCGCGTGTTCACCCGCATCGACCAATCGATTGCGATGGCGGCGCTGTTCACCGCCTTCCACCTCAAGGTGAAGGCCATTGCCGCACTGACCGAATCGGGTTCCACCGCATTGTGGATGAGCCGCCTCAACAGCGGCGTGCCGATCTATGCGCTCACCCCGCGTATCCGCACCCGCTATCGGGTCAGCATCTTCCGCGACGTGGTGCCGCTGCTCACCACCTATGTCGAAACCGACCGCGACCGCATGCTCTGGCAGGCCGAGGAAACGCTGATCGCCGCCGGTGCGGTCGAGCCCGGCGACTTGATCGTGCTGACCATCGGCGAACCGATCGGTGCGGCCGGCGGCACCAACACGATGAAGATCGTTCGCGTCGGCGAGAATCGTCCGATCCATAAGCCAAACAACTGACACTGCTTCAATTCAAGGAGATTGCCATGCCCATCGTATCCATGCGCCAGCTGCTGGACCACGCCGCCGAGAACAGCTATGGACTGCCCGCCTTCAATGTGAACAACATGGAACAGGTGTGGGCGATCATGGAGGCGGCCAACGAACTCGATGCCCCGGTCATCATGCAGGCCAGCGCCGGCGCCCGCAAATACGCCGGCGAGGCCTTCCTCCGCCATCAGATCCTGGCCGCGCTCGAAGCCTACCCGCACATCCCCATCGTCATGCACCAGGACCACGGCCAATCGCCCGCCGTCTGCATGTCGGCGATCAAGTCCGGCTTTTCCTCGGTGATGATGGACGGCTCGCTACAGGCCGATGGAAAGACCGTCGCCTCCTACGAGTACAACGTCGACGTCTCCAAGAAGGTGGTCGAATTTTCACACTCCATCGGTGTTTCCGTCGAAGCCGAGCTGGGCGTGCTGGGCTCGCTTGAAACCATGAAGGGCGACAAGGAAGACGGCCACGGCGCCGAGGGCACGATGACCCGCGAACAACTGCTGACCGACGCCAATCAAGCCGCCGACTTCGTCAAGCAGACCAACTGCGACGCGCTGGCCATCGCCATCGGCACCAGCCACGGCGCCTACAAGTTCACCAAGAAGCCCACCGGCGACATTCTCGCTATCGACCGCATTGCCGAGATTCATGCCCGCATCCCCAACACCCACTTGGTGATGCACGGCTCCTCCTCGGTGCCGCAGGAGCTGCTCGCCGAGATCCGCGAATTCGGCGGCGACATGAAGGAAACCTACGGCGTCCCGGTCGAGGAAATCGTCAAGGGCATCAAGCACGGCGTGCGCAAGGTCAACATCGACACCGACATCCGCCTCGCCATGACCGGCGCGATTCGCCGCTACTTCGCCGAGAACCCAGGCAAGTTCGATCCGCGCGACTACCTCAAGCCCGCCCGCGAGGCCGCGAAGAAGATCTGCCTGGCCCGCTACCAGGCCTTCGGCTGTGCCGGACAGGCCAGCAAGATCAAGGTGTTGCCGCTAGAGAAAATGGCCGATCGCTACGCCAAGGGCGAACTGAACCAGATCGTCAAGTAAGCCCCGCCGGGGCCGCGACTGCGGCCCTTTTTTTCGGGTATTCCCGCTCGGCATCGGCCGGTGGCGCAGGCAGTCGGCAGCGCCGCCGCACGCGCTACCGAACGTTTCCCGGGCAAGGCCCCCTCCCCCGGAGGGCTATAATTCGCCCCCTCTTCCGCCCCATCCCAGCGAGATATCCCGTGAGCGCTCCCCTGTTCGAATCCAGCATCAAGAGCCTGCCCCTGATCGGCAAGGGCAAGGTCCGCGACATCTACGCTGTCGGCGACGACAAACTACTGGTGATCACCACTGATCGCCTGTCGGCCTTCGACGTAATCCTGCCCGACCCGATCCCCGAGAAAGGCCGGGTACTCACCGCCGTCGCCGAGTTCTGGTTCGGCAAGCTGTCGCATGTGGTACCCAACCAGTTGACCGGGATCGACCCGGAATCGGTGGTGGCGGAGCACGAACGCGATCAGGTACGCGGCCGTTCGATGGTGGTCAAACGGCTCAAGCCGCTGCCCATCGAAGCCGTGGTGCGCGGCTATCTGATCGGCTCCGGCTGGAAGGACTATCAGACCACCGGCACGGTATGCGGCATCCCGCTGCCCGCCGGCCTGCAACTGGCGCAGAAGCTGCCCGAACCGATTTTCACCCCGGCGACCAAAGCCGAGGTCGGCGCCCACGACGAAAACATCGACTTCGCCACGGTGGAAAATCTGGTCGGCGCCGAACTGGCCGCCAAGGTGCGCGAGGTCTCGCTGCGGCTGTATCGCGAAGCAGCGGCCCACGCGCGGATCAAGGGCATCGTCATCGCCGACACCAAATTCGAGTTCGGTCTCGACGACACAGGCCGCCTCTACCTGATCGACGAAGTGCTAACGCCGGATTCGTCGCGCTTCTGGCCCGCCGATTCCTACCAGGTGGGTGTCAGCCCGCACAGCTTCGACAAACAGTTCGTCCGCGACTATCTGGAGACGCTGGACTGGAACAAACAGGCCCCGGGGCCGTCGCTACCGGCGGACATCATTGAAAAAACCGCGGCCAAGTACCGCGAAGCCCTGCTGCGGCTGACCGGCATCGCCGGCTGAACACAGGCCGGCAACGCCGGCATTTCCCCGAGAGAACGACGATGACCAATCCCCTGCTCGACCTTACCGGGCTACCGCGCTTCGACGCCATACAGCCCGAGCATGTCGCTCCCGCTATTCGCCAGTTGATCGACGAGAACCGCGCACTGATAGCACGCCTGACGCAGGCGGCGACGCCGCCTAGCTGGGACGCATTGATGGTGCCGCTGACCGATGCCGGCGAGCGCCTGTCGCGCGCGTGGGGCATCGTCGGCCATCTGCATTCGGTCAACGACGTGCCGCCATGGCGCGAGGCCTACAACGCCCTGCTGCCCGAGGTGTCCGGCTTCTACGCCGACCTGGGACAGAATCTGGCGCTGTTCGCCAAGATCAAGGCACTCGCCGCAAGCCCCGAATACGCCACGCTGTCACCGGCGCGCAAACGTATCGTCGACAACGACCTGCGCGACTTCCGTCTCTCCGGTGCAGAACTTCCCGATGCGGTAAAACCGCGCTTCAAGGAAATCCAGGAGGAACTCTCCGCCCTCGCCGCAAAGTTTTCCGAAAACCTGCTCGACGCCACCAACGCCCATGCCGAGTGGGTCAGCGACCAAGCCGGCCTGTCCGGCCTGCCCGCCGACGTCATCGGTGCCGCCCGCGCCGCTGCCGAGAAAGAGGGCAAGCCGGGATGGAAGTTCACCCTGCACGCGCCCTCCTACATTCCCGTGCTGCAATACGCCGACGACCGCGCGCTGCGCGCGCGCATCTACCGCGCTTCCGCAACCCGCGCCTCCGAGATGGGCAAGGCGGAGTGGGACAACACGCCGCTGATCGAAAAAATCCTCGCCCTGCGCGCCGAAGAGGCGCAACTGCTCGGCTATGCCAACTATGCCGAGGTTTCGCTGGCCCCCAAGATGGCCGACACACCCGCCCAGGTGGCAACGTTCCTCCACGACCTGGCGGCCAAGGCGCGCCCCTTCGGCGAACGCGACGTGGCCGAACTGCGCGCCTTCGCCCGCGACCATCTCGGCCTGGAAACGCTCGAATCCTGGGATATGGGCTACGCCGCGGAAAAACTGCGCGAGGCGCGCTACGCCTTTTCCGACGAGGAAGTGAAGCAGTATTTCCCCGAACACAAAGTCGTCGCCGGCCTGTTCCGCGTCATCGAATCGGTATTCGACGTCAAGCTGGAGGCCGACCACGCGCCGACCTGGCACGAGGATGTGCGTTTCTTTCGCATCAACCGCGACGGCCGGCTCATCGGCCAGTTCTATCTCGACCTCTATGCCCGCGAAACCAAGCGCGGTGGCGCCTGGATGGACGACGCCATCACCCGTCGCCAGACCGGGGCGGGCATTCAGACGCCGGTGGCTTACCTCAACTGCAACTTCCCGGCCCCGGTCGGCGGCAAGGCGGCCACCTTCAGTCACGACGATGTCATCACCCTGTTCCACGAAACCGGCCACGGCCTGCACCACCTGCTGACGCGGGTGGAGGAATATTCGGTGTCCGGCATTCACGGCGTGGAATGGGATGCGGTGGAACTGCCCAGCCAGTTCATGGAAAACTTCTGCTGGGAATGGGACGTACTGCAAGGCATGACCGCCCATGCCGAAACGGGTGCGCCGCTGCCGCGCGACCTCTACGACAAGATGATCGCGGCGAAGAACTTCCAGAGCGGCATGCAGACGCTGCGGCAGGTCGAGTTCGCCCTCTTCGATCTGCGTCTGCACAGCGATTTCCAGCCCGGCGCCGGGCGCAGCTTCATGCAGATCCTCGACGAGGTGCGGCGCGAAGTCGCCGTCGTCGTCCCCCCCGAGTGGAACCGCTTCCCGCACAGCTTCTCGCACATCTTCGCCGGCGGCTATGCGGCGGGCTACTACAGCTACAAGTGGGCCGAGGTGCTCTCGGCTGACGCCTACGAAGCCTTCGAGGAAGTGGCGAGGAGCAAGGGCTCCACGCTCGACGCGGCCATCGGCAAGCGCTTCCTCGACGAGATTCTCGCCGTCGGCGGCTCGCGCCCCGCCATCGAATCGTTCACCGCCTTCCGCGGCCGTGCGCCCAGCCCCGACGCCCTGCTGCGCCACAACGGCATGGTGGCGGCGTAGTGATTGCGCATTAAGATGCACTCAACGAGGCGCCGCGGGCGCCTCGTTTTTTAGAAATTCCGCATTCGCGGTTTTCGCCTGCGGCGCACTGTAACAGCGGGCGTGGTGTGCAAACGGCTACGCTGTCTCGTCTCGGCCAATTCCTGAATTTGAATTTTCTTGAAAGCAGAAGCAGCAGACGACTAGTTCTTACAAATAAGCTGCCCTTGGTACCGATTGCTCGATATCGCACTAATTGGCCAAGAGAACGGTCATGGCAGTTTGCTGACGAGACAGCTTCCGGCCATGACCGGACATAGCGGTGACGAATACTTGAGCAGTCCTGACCTGAACGCTCTCCTTTGCGAGCGTTGCGAATTCGTCAGGTGTGCCGGCGGATGGCATCAATCGACTGCCAGTCGGCAACTGCCGCGCAGTTGCGCTCCAGCAGCGTTATCAGCAGCTGGTTCACGGCGGGCACATCGGGGAGCAGCGCGACCGCCGCCGCCGATGTCATGAGACCGCTGACAAGCTGGACGCGATAATCGTCTACGATTTGGTTGCGCGCATAGCCGCGCCCGGTGCCGAACTCTTCGGCATAGCGATCAATCAGCGCGCGTTCCTGCGCGCGACGATTTTCGACCGAGACGCTGCCCGAAAGAAAGTAGCCGACATCGTGCATCGGGTTGCGCAGCCCGGTCACCTGCCAGTCGATAAGGATCGCGCCGATCCCCAAAGCGGTTTCCTCGAACAGGACATTGTCGACACGCGGATCGCCGTGGGTGATGGTTACCGCTGCGTGACGCATATCGTGCCACGCGCGGGAGACAGTGGCCGCCTCGGCTACCAGTGCGATATATTCCGCGGGCAGGTCTTCGGCATATCGCTTGGCAATAATCGGTACGGCGCGCTCAACGACTGGCACCCAGTAGTCGCCAGCCTGTGGCATGCGAATCGCCCAGCCCGGCGCATCCGCTTCGGCCATAGGCCAGAAGCCGCGATGCAGGCGCGCGAACTGGGTGACCACAGCCTCGGCATCGGCGACGCCGCAACCCGCGATCTGGTTACCCGCCCGAGTGGTGCGGCTCAGATCTTCCATGACCAGGTTGATGTTCTGGTCCGAGCCCGCAAGCCACAACAGTTCCGGAATGCGGCAGCCGTCAGCCCGCCCGGCAAGCAGCCGGTAGGCACCCGCTTCGATCGTGTAGGCGCAACTGCCGACACCGTGCGCGTGTAGCTCATCCAGCGAAGGGCGGAATTTGGCGACGACCGAACGGGGGCCCATTCCCTGATGCTCCAGCACGATCCGCGCTGTATCGCTTACGTTGCCGGCGCCAATTGGCTCGATGGAAAATCCGGTGAGCGACAAATGATGGCCGGCTGCGCGCAACACCTGCTCCAGCCATGGGCTATCAATTTCGCCCAGCGATTCGAGCAGGCGTGGCGCGCCGGGACCGGAACCGTCCGATGCACAAGAGATAACACGGCCCTCACCGGGAAAACCCGGACTTGCGGTGTCTGACGACATGACGCATTCTCCTCGTTTCAGGTGGTATGAATTCTCATGATGCAGCCTAAGCAGGCTTGGTTTTTGGTTCTTGCGGAAATTGGCTAAGGAGGCAAATTCCGGTCCGATTGCCGTCCTGCCCTGGCCGAACCCGACAAGAACGATCAGGTCACGTCAGATCCGGTGGTGGATAGTTGTGTCCGAGCACGATCCAGGCAGCGTAGTAATTCACTTTTCCAAGTGATTGTTATGTCATATTCGTCTTCGGTTTTGACGCTACCTGCAGATATCAACTTGCGGCAGCTTTGGGTTGCCGTTAATGGAATAAGAACGCTGCCGTTAGGTTTGCCTTTCTTACCGAGCGTCGGGTAACGGATTGTTAACAGACTTACTCAGCTCGAATCAAAGCCGACGGCTTCGGCCGACGTGCTGCAATCCAGAAGCTGCGCCGTGCGACTGCTCGACTCGGTTACCCATCGTTGAAACCCTAGAAATTCGAACGGCGGCAGTGGGCACAATCGAGACAACCCGGAACCGCTGTTCAGAATTTCATACTGCATGACCTCATGATCGAACGCCATCTCAACCAGATGCTGCAAATTACGCAATTCGTCGAGCCACGGATCTATCAACTCGCCGGCTATTTCATGGCCAGCATGATGGATGACCCGGCGATGCTCGCCTTCGCGTTCTGCTGAGCGGACAGCCTGCGGCGCAACGCTTTTTCCTGCGCAATCCGGCAACACCCGTCAGCGCGACAACAGGTTCAACACCCGTGCTTTCGCCAGCGCGGCCGAGCGGTTGGTGACGCCGAGCTTGGCGTACATGTTCTGCAAATGCCATTTGACGGTATGCAGCGAGACGTTGATCCGGTCGGCAATCTGCTGGTTGGAAAACCCGGTGTCGATATGCCCGATGAGTTCCAGTTCGCGTGCGGTCAGGTGGTCCGACAAATGCGGCGCTTCCTGGTAGAGCGAGAGCAGCTTGTCGTACAAAGACGGATCGGCAAAGGTCAATTGACGGCAGCGATCGACGAAGAATCGGCGTTCTTCCTTTGTGGCGAAGCCCCACTCGCCGACTTTTGTATCGGCCACCACGGAGGCCAGCGTTTCCGCATGTTCGTTGAACGGACGGACGATGCAGCGCGTCGCGGCGATGCTGACGGCGCGTGTGATATGCCGGAGCGCAAGCGTTTGCTGGCCCGAGCGCGCAGCGATCTGCGCTGAGGCCAGGGCGAGGCCGACCAGGCGCGAGGCGCGATGGGTGGCGCGCGCGCGCCGCGTTTCCTCGGCGATCAGCAATTCGGCCTGCTTGAAGCGCCCGCTGGCAATCAGCAGGTCGATTCTTGCGTTCTCGATCAAGGTCTCCAGGTAGGCGATCTTTTTTGCCAGCGGCTCGCGGTTGCGTGGCTCGGCGCCGCCGGTGGTCAATCCGATACGCTCCGCCAGTTCGCTGGCCTCATCCACCCGGCCGAGGACAACCAGCCGCCGTACCAGATAGCACGAGAGCATGAGCGACAGCCGCGGCGGATAGGAGCCGGCGATTTCGTTGAGCAGCGCGATGGAAACGCGGTCGTCCTTGTCTCCGCTCCAGATCAGCACGGCGGCTTCGAGGCCGCAGGCAGTGGCTTCGAGGAAGCCATGGGTGCGCGAGGTACGGATGCCGAAGTCGAGCAGTTGCCAGGTTTCTTCACTCAGGCCCATTTCGGCGGCGCACTTGGCCGCCACCATCGCCATGGTGCCGCAGATGCCAGTGTCGTCGCCCAGCGCCGCGCGCGTTGCGGCCAGCGCGGCCACCAGCTCGGGGTAGGCGGCCGCGTAGTTGCCTTCGTAGATTGCGATCAGGGCCGCATAGGTCGACACCCAGCCATCGACGTGCGCGCTGTTGGCCTGGAATGCCGCCTCCCGCGCCGCCTCGATGGCGCGGCGCGCCTCGACGAAACGGAACGAGCCGGCATAGAAGCAGCTCTCCATGCAGTTGGCGACGGCAACGTTGAACGGGTCATCGGTTCCGGCATCGACCCCGGCCAACCACTGTGCGGCGCTGCGGTGCGCATCCTGCAGACGATCGCTGAGACTGTCGATCGAGGTGCGCAGGATGGCGATGCGGCGTTGCAGAGCGCTGGCCTTTCCGCTTTCCGTCTTTTTCTGCTGCCGCTGCACCCGCGCCGCGAGACTGGCGCATTGCTGACGGGCGTAGTCGTAACGGCGGTGGAAAGCCAGCGCCCAGGCGAACCAGTACTCGGCCTCGGGGCCCGCCAGATGCCCCTGGTCGTGCAGCGTCTCGATCCACTTGATGTACTGCATGAGGTCGCCGCGGTCGCGCACAAACACGGGCGCTTTGTGTTCGAGGATCTGGCACGCAGTCGCGGTTGATCCCGAGGCCAGCGCATAGTCGACCGACTCGCGCCACTGGCCGTTTTTCTCGCACCAGCGCGCGGCGCGCACCAGCACTTCGCGCCGCCGGCGCGCACTGAGGAAACGCTCGGCTTCATGCAGCAGATGATCGCGGAACAACCCGTGCAGCCGATACCAGCTTCGATTGCGGTCAAGCGGAATGAGGAAGACATTGCGATCGAGCAGATACGCCAGATGTTCCGCGGCACGATCGCTGCCGACGGCATGGCTGCAAAGCTCCAGGGAGAAGGTGCGCAACTGGGCAACGCAGAACAGAAACTCCCTAACCTCATCCGGAAATCCGGACAGCACCTTGCGGTTGAGCAAGTGGGCGAGGGCTTCATCGGAACCGGAGAAGGCCTTGAGCGCCGCCTGCGGCTGCTCGGCATTGGACAGAATGATCTGCGCCATCCTCACCGCGGCGGGCCAGCCTTCGGTCTGCCGCGCCACCGTTTCCACCCCTGGCTGGCCGATGCGCGCACACAAGGTCGGGCCGAGCAGATTGCTCACTTCGCCGACGTCAAAACCGAGATCGGCCGGCCCGAGCTGCCGGATCATGCCCGCGAGCTGCGCCCGCGAAATGTCCAGCGGGATGTCGCGGGTGCTGGACAAGACGAGTTGCACCGTCGCCCGGGTGCGGAAAGCCAGACCGTCGAGCAACCGGTGCAGCGCAGCGTCGGTGCAGCAGTTCAGATTGTCGATAAACAGCGTGATCGGCAGCGGGTAGCGCTCGACACGGTCGAGCAGCGCCTCGACACGGTTGCCGACCGATTCGTGGCCGCGGAACAGGACCTGCGTTGGATGAAGCTCGGTTTCGCGCCCGTTGAGCATCGCTTCCAGCGCACCGATGATGTTCTCGGCCGCCGTGTCCTGCTCGTCGAGCGCAAACCAGAGGCACTGCTTGCCCGCCCGGCGCAAGTCGGCAAGCAGCATCGACATCAGCACCGTCTTGCCGTAACCCACCGGCGCGACGATGCACAGAATTTTCGCTGCCAGCCCGCTGCCCGCGTCGAGACGTTCCAGCGAGCGCGTGCGCAACGGCTGGAACATCAACATCGGCGGGTCGGTACGGCCGAACTTGGCGTCGGCAATGGCTACCGCTCGCGATCTTTCCGGCGTTTGCCGCATGATTCCCGGTTCCTCCTCCGCGAGCATCTTCGTCGATATCAGGATGGCCCACCCATTCCTAAGTATGGGTTGCGCCGCATTCGTCGTTTCTAGACTGGCAATTGATCCTGAAAGGGGCGTGGGGCCGAAGCGGCTCCACCACCAGACCTCAAAACGGGACAAGCAAAGTACAGGAGGAGCACGCCATGCTACGGCCCGATAAAGACCGGCCATCCGCGGAGTGGATACGTTCACTGCGCGCCCGCTTTCCCACCGAGAGCGAAATCGACCGCATCCTCACGCGCAAGATGGAGCGGCGCAGCGGCCCCGGCTATTCGCCGCTGCCGATCGAAGCACTCATTGCCCGCCTCGAAGCCCTGCTCCACGCCCGGCTGGGCAAGCAGTCCTACACGTTCAGCGATGCACGCTGGCTGTCCGGCGGCTCGTCGAAATTGCAGATGGCCTTTACCCTGGAATGGGATCGGCCGGGCGTCGGCCATGAAAAGACGCGCATGGTGCTGCGTATGGAGCCGGCGGAGTCGATCATCGAGACCAGCCGGCTGCGCGAATTCCAGCTCATCAAGGCCTTCGAGGGCCGGGTGCCGGTGCCGCCGCTGTTCTGGTGCGATGCCGACGCCGAGTTCCTGCCCTATCCGGCGCTGGTCTACGGCTTTGCCGAAGGCGTCACCAAGCCGAGCGCGCAACGCCCCGACAGCGGCCGCAACGAAACCTCGGGCGTCGGCATCTGGCTGCCGCCGGAGATGCGTGCCAAGCTGGCGCCGCAGTTCGTGGACTTCCTGGCGACGATCCACACCCGCGACCATCGCAATGCCGGCCTCGACGCCTTCGACGTGCCTCAGCTCGGCACCACCCAATGCGCCGAATGGGGCATGAACTGGTGGGACCGCGTCTGGGAGGAGGACGGCGACGAGGAGATTCCGCTGCTGCGCCTGGCCTCCGGCTGGCTGCGGCGCAACATGCCGGTGCTCGACCGGCACTCGATCATTCACTGCGACTATCGCATCGGCAACTTCCTGTTCACCGAGCACGACGCGCGGATCAGCGCCTGGCTCGACTGGGAGCTCGGCCGCATCGGCGACCGCCACCAGGATCTGGCGTGGACCACCAGCCGGCCCTTCGGTGGCTTCGACGAGGATGGCAAGACCTTCCTCGTCTGCGGCATGCTGCCCGAGCCCGAGTTCATCGCCGCCTACGAGCGCGCCTCCGGCCTTCAGGTCGATGCGAAAAAACTGCACTGGTACAAGGTGTACAACAACTACAGCCTCGCCGTGCTGGTGCTCGGCACCGGCTACCGCATCGCCCGCAACGGCAAGACGCACCAGGACATCGTGATGGCGACGCTGCTCGGCATCGGCTACACGATTCTCAACCAGATGCGGGAACAGATCGAGGAGGGACGCTGAAATGCAGCTGCGCACGGAAATACAGATCGCCACGATGATCAAGGCGATGAAGGACGTGGTCATTCCCGCCGTCGATGGCAAAAACGATCTGGCGCTACAGCAGGCCCAGCTCGTCATTGGCCTGCTCAACCTGATGGCCCAGCAACTGCCGATGCAGTTCCGCTTCGACCGCGACGAACTGCAACGTCTCGTCGCCTGTGCGCAGGGCCTCTCGGCGGTGCAGACAAACGACGCAGCCATCGCCGTAGCGGCGCAGCAACTGGCAGCCCGCCGCAGCGCGGCGACGGCCGTGCTGGAGCGCTGCGCGACCGACCCGGCCGAGCTGACCGCGGCCATCCGCGACCTGCGCGAAGCCACCGGCGCGCTGATGTCCGCCGCCGCTGGCGGGCAGGACACGGCGACCCTGCGTACGGTGGAAAACGCCGTGCTGGCGCTGTCGAAGGAACAGTTGCTGCGCGACCGTTCGCTGATGCTGCCGCAAGGCTGGGAACCCAATCCGGCGGCTGTTCCCGCCATCGATGCTTTGTTGCAATAACGGAGAACCGCCATGACCGACACCCCGAACGATCTGACGACAGACGATTACCCGGTCGCAGGGCTGCCCGACACACCGATGTGGAGCGAGAATTTCGCCTACAGCTGCAACGATCCCGTGAGCGGCGTCAGCATGATCGTGCTGCTTGGGCGCTGGTGGGCCGACCCGACCGTGTGGCGCGAAGTGGTCGCCATCGCGCTGCCCGGCGGACGCCAGATCTGCATCAAGAACTACGGCCGCGCCGCCACCGACCGGGTGGCTTGCGGGGCGATGCTGCGTCACGAGGTTCTTCAGCCCGGCAGACGGTTGAAGATTTCCTACGACGGACCCGCCTTCGACCTGGACCGGACCACCTTGCTGCGCCAGGGCTTCATTCCGGCCCCACCGCGACGCTGTCGCTTCGAGATCGTGTTCGACGCCACGACGCCGGTCTGGGACATGAGCGGCCATGCCGGCGCGACCGCCGACCTGACCGGCGCGCTGCACATCGAACAGATCGGCGTCGGCAGCGGCCGCATCGAGTTTGACGGCGAACGCTGGGAGATCGGCAACGCGTTCATGAACCGCGACCACAGTCGCGGTGTGCGCATCTTCGAGCGCTACAAGCGGCATTGCTGGGCCCAGGGCTACTTCGCCGAGGACGACATCGGCTTCCACGTCTATGCGATGGAGTTCTACGGCGAGGACAGGCTGGCGATGGCGAATGCCACCGTATCGCAAGGCGGGCGCCGTTTCCCGGCGACGCTGAAGGACGTGGAACTGATCCGTGGCGGCGCCGACGCCTGCCAGCCTTACCGCATCGTGATCGAAAGCGAGCTCGGCACGATGGCGTTGACCAAGGCCAGGACCTACGGCAGCATCCCGATTTCGATCATGAACCCCTTCGACTTCCATCACGGCGCGACGCCTGGCGTGCCCTCCGCAATGATGTTCGAGGAGGCCGCAGGCTGGGACTGGGATGGACGGCAGGGACTGGGGTGGAGCGAACGCGCTTTCGCGTCCGATCCGCTGTATCTCTATCCGCCGCCGCGGTAATGGGTTCGCCCGGATCGGGCGACAGCGAATACTATGGCGAGCAGAAAAGAACGGGGCGGGCTACGGGTACCCGCCTGCCCCCCGAACAAACGGAGAGACGAGGAGTCGACACCATGACAGCGATCACGACCCCCACCCACAGCGAAGACAAGCCGGTGATGTGCGGCATCTGCGAGGCCTCCTGCGGCCTCATCGCCACGGTGGTCAACGATGAAGTAGTCAAGCTGCGCGGCGACGACAATCATCCCAACTCGCGCGGCTTCACCTGCCCCAAGGGCGTCTCCTTCGGTTATTTCCTCAAGGACCCGGATCGGGTTCTCGAACCGCTGCAAAAGCAGCCCGACGGCTCGTTCAAGCCGGTCTCGTGGGACACGGCGCTCGACGACATCGGCCGTCGCCTCAACGCCATCATCCGCGAACACGGCGGCGAAGCGGTCGGGCTCTACCTGGGCAATCCCTGCGCCTGGAACTACGGCGCCTTCCTCTCGCTGATGGGCATGGCGGCGGCGCTGAAGACCAAGCACTTCTATACCGCGGCGTCGATCGACATCAACAACTACTGGGCCGTTCATTCGCTGATCTACGGCAATTTCCAGGTCAACCCGATTCCGGACGTGCACCGCACGAAGTTCCTCGTCGTGCTCGGCGCCAACCCGGCGGTATCACACGGCTCGATGCTCACCGTCGGTCGGGTGAAGGAGGCCATGCAGGACATCACCGCACGCGGTGGCCGCGTGGTGGTGATCGATCCGCGCCGTACCGAGACCGCCGAACTGTTCGAGCATGTGGCGATCCGCCCCGACAGCGATGCCTGGCTGGTCGCGGCGATGCTCAAGGTGGTGCTCGACGAAGGTCTTGCCGACACGGCGGCGCTGGCGCGACAGACGGTCGGCGCGGACTTCCTCGATGGGTTGGTGCGCGACGTCGATCTGGCGCGCGCCGCGCAGGAAACCGGCATTGCGCAAACGACCATCGTCCAGCTGGCGCGTGACTTCGCCGCTTCGCCGGCGGCGGCGCTCTATTGCCGCACCGGCGCCTCGATGGGCCAGTTCTCCTCGCTGACCAAATACCTGGTCGATGCGTTCAATATCGCCACCGGCAATCTTGATCGCCCCGGCGGCTATGTCTTTGGCGTACCGATGGTGGACACCGAACAGGTGGTCAAGCTGTTCGGCCTGGCCGGCTACGACCGCTGGCGCACGCGGGTGGACAACCTGCCGGAAATCGCCGGCACCTCGCCGCTGATCAGCCTGCCGCGCGAGATCGAAACGCCGGGCAAGGGCCAGCTGCGCGCACTGATGGTCTGCTCCGGCAACATCGCCAGCAGCGGCCCAGCGGCGCAGGCGATCGACGCCGCCCTGCCCAAGCTCGACCTGCTGGTGGCGATGGATCTGTTCGTCACCGAAACCAGCCGCCACGCCGATTACATCCTGCCCGCCACCACCTGGCTGGAACGCGATGCCTGGCCGGTATTCACCAGCGGCCACACGGCGATTCCCTACGCCCAGTGGACGCCGGCTGCCGTCACGCCGCGCGGCCAGTCCCGCGACGACGCCTGGATGCTCGACCAGATCTGCCGCCGCATCGGCATCGTCGCTTCGCCGCTGGCGGCGGCACAGTGGGCCGGCAAGCTCGGCATCCGCGTGCCGACGCAGTTGATGGCCGACATCCTGCTGCGCCTCAGCCCGCACGGTGACTGGTTCGGGCTGAAACCGGGCGGACTCAATCGCAAGAAACTCTGGGCCAAGCCGAGCGGCATCAAGCTCGCCGACAGCCTGCCCACCGGCGTTCTGGCCAAGCACATCTACTTCAGCGACAAGCGCGTGCATCTCGACCAGCCGCTGATCGGCAGCGAGATGCAGCGTCTGCTGGCGCGGAGTTCCATTGACGCCGACTATCCGCTGCTGGTCATCGGCATGCGCGAGATCCGCTCGCACAATTCCTGGATGCACAACGTGCCCAAACTGATGGCCGGCGCGGACCGCACGCATAGCCTGCGCATCCATCCCGACGATGCTGCCGCCCGCTCGATCGGCGACGGCGACGAAGTCGAGATCGCCTCGCGTCATGGCAGCGTCCGCGTCAAGGCGCGGGTGACCGACGAAATGATGCCGGGCAGCGTGGCGCTGCCGCACGGCTGGGGGCATGCGGGCGGCTGGCAGCGCGCGGTCGCGGCCGGCGGCGGACGTTACAACAACCTGACCGGCAACCGTCCGGAGGAAAACGATCTGCTCTCCGGCAACGCCGCGTTCAGCGGCATCCGGGTGCGCGTCGAACGCGTCGATGGTGCGCGGGTGAAGACGCCGGAGCTGGAAACCGCCGCGGCCTGAGCGACAGACCCTGCCTGTACAACACAACAATCGAGGGACAGAAATGCCAGCAACCCAGACCGTCGTCGTATTCAACGCCAGTTCCCGCCAGGGACTGGCCCAGGTGCGTCAATTATTGAAGTCCGGACACAAGCCCCGTGCCGTAACGCGCCAGGCCGGCATCTTTGCCACTCCGGCATTCGCCGGTGTCGACGTGGTCGCCGCCGACTTCACCGATCCGGCCTCGCTCGACCGCGCCGTCGCCGGCGCCGATGCGATCTTTTTCCAGCCGCCGCTGCTCGACATCCCCGATCATCTGCACCGCTACGCG
>Ga0172380_10000913_pt1 | contig 53106 bp, 36 predicted proteins | sample Leawe162metaG_FD_119747 | JGI IMG/M metagenome (GOLD analysis project Ga0172380, IMG submission 119747) | Leachate microbial communities from a municipal landfill in Southern Ontario, Canada - Leachate well 162 metaG | ecosystem: Engineered > Solid waste > Landfill > Unclassified | place... | reverse complement strand
GAGTCGCCCCTTCATCAAATCAAACCTTTGCGCTATTGCCTCCAAGTCGCTGGTGCGATCTTTCACATCGGCACAATCGCCGAAACTCCATGCTGTATCAAGTTATTTCTGGACGATTCCTTACTTCAAGCTGCTTTCACCCGGGAGCGTCCGTTTTTCGGAACATGACAGATTTTTCATATCCTCCTCGCAAGCCGTGCGTGCTCGTCATTGACGGGGATGTCTCTGTGAGCGAAATGCTCGGCGGGGTACTCGACCGCGAAGGGTTTTCCATGGCTGACGAAGCCGCTTCCGGCCAACAAGGCCTGGACCAAGCAAAAAAATTCCGGCCCGATATGGCCATTGTCGCGCTGGACTTGCCGGACATGGGAGGCCACACCCTCATTTCCGCCATCCGCGCACTGAAGCCGGATCTTCGCGTGCTTGTTTATACCGGCACAAAAATCCCCGGCTTGATCGCCGCCGCCCTCGAAGCCAAACCCCAGGGCTTTGTGCATAAGACGGAACCGCTCGCCCTGCTTTGCCAGGCCATCAACATGGTCGCGCAAGGGATCCATTTCTTCAGCCCCTATGCCGGGCGATTCTCTGCGAGCAAGCAGCCTGCACTTTCCTCCAAAGAGCGATCTGTGCTCGGTCTCGTGGCCGAGGGGATGAGTTCCAAGGAAGTCGCCGGGCGGCTCAACCTTTCCCTCAAGACTGTCGAATATCACCGGACGCAAATGATGCAGAAACTCGGCGTCACCAACGTCGTCTATCTTACCCGCCAAGCCCTGCGGCTCGGACTGCTCAGTTTGGAATAATTTCTGCTAGCCACCTAATTCTACTTTGTTAAAATAATTTTCGATTTCCGCGCCTTTTTCCGCGCCGAATCGATCAATTTCTTCCGGGTTTGATGTCGTCGGGACATGGCGGCGAGAACATCATCGGGATCGCGTGAGCGGCGCGGCAGGTAGATTTCGAGCAACTCCACGATATCCCGCACAGTCAGGAGCGGAATGCTCTGCGCATGAGCGATTCGCTCTTTGAGGGTGAACAGGAGCGCCAGACAGACGAGCCCCATGTGGTGGTGCCAGCCCTTCCAGCCACGAACCTCGTAGTCGGCCATGCCCAGTTCGCTCTTGGCATCTTGGAAAGCCCGCTCGATCCAAAACCGCTGGGTTTGCATGTAGGCCAGCCTTTCCCACGTCGTCTGCTGCGGTGCATTGCTCAGGCTGTATTTGAAGGTGCCGTCCTGTTCCTGCCGGACCACCAGAAGCCGACGACGGGCCCGGGCATCGGAGGGCTCCCACTGCCACACCTCCTCGACCCAGATTTTTGCCCGTAGCGCACCCCGCGTGCTTTCCCTCAATGTTATCTCACGGCTTTCTGCGGCAAAGTGGATCTGCGCCCACTGCGCGGAACTTTTCTTCACCGCCTTGGGGTCCGCCACAACGCCCCGTGTGCGGGGACGCCCCAAGCCGTTGCCTGCTGGAGCAGGACCTGAGGGATCACGATCCCAAAGTTGATGGGTCGAGGAGATGTCCATCAAGAAGACCTCTCCATCGTCATCGAGCGCATCGGTCAACTTGCGGTTGTTCCCGTAAACCTCATCACCTCCCACCCAGCGATAACTCAGGCCTTCGCGGCGCGCCTGGCGCACCATCTCCAAGGCAAGTTCCGCTTTGGTTTGATGTTTGCGCGCGAACTCCGGCACCTTGGCTTTCCTGCACCGCTCTTGATCCTGCGCCCAACTCTCCGGAAGAAACAATCGGAAATCCACCAAGGCGGCCCGCTCTCCCCGCCCCAGGCAGGCAAACACCCCCACCTGGCAGTTGTCGAGTTTCCCCAGACGCCCGCAATACTGGCGCTGAACCCCGACCGAGGCAGTCCCCTTTTTTACAAAACTCGTTTCGTCCAGATACAGCGCGCTATCCCGGTGCCGCCCCAGAACCGCTTCAGCATCCTGGCGCACCTGAGCCATCAAACCCTCCGTATCCCAGGGTGAATCGCTGATGAATTGTTGCATGCCCTGATAGTTGCTCCCGGGCAGCTCCTCCTCGATTCGGCCTATGCTCTTGCGCACGTTGCGCCCAAGCAATCCCGTCAGGTAGTCCCGGGCGTGACCTCCCACATCGCGCCCATGCACGATGAAATGTCCCTGATAATCGGCGCACAACTCCATGAAGCGTCGCGCCAGGCGACTGAGGCCGCCAGCGTCATTTTTTATTTGAGCGGATTGTTGTCCGCCCCTCTCCAGTTTTTAGATTTCGTTGAAATTGCCCCGCCTCACAGAAGCGGGACAAGGGAAAAGATGCGGAAAACCGGCGCGAAGCGCAAGAATTATTTTTAACAAAGTAGAACTAAAATCAGCCAACACCTTCTTTGTGACAATTTCGTCACATTTGCCATCCTCCTTGCGCACCAGCGCCGGGCGAGGCATTTCAGGGTTCCTCGGGAAACCGCGTTGCCCCTATACGGCGGGCCGGAATCGGGGATCCGCCCGATAAATCCGCTTGAGTATCGGGGTGGCGAAGATCAAGAATCCGGCCATGCGAATCCCGCTGATGGTTTTTCTGATCGTCGCGACCATCGGGTTTGCCGGGGCGATTTCGGAATTGGAGGAAAAACTCGATCTGGCCCGCGAGGCGGAGGACACGCATGCGGAAATCGAACTCCTCCGCCGCTGGCTCGAGATTCATCCGGACGACGCGGGGGCCGTGGAGGAACTCGTCGGGTTGTGGCTCGTGGTTCCGGATTTCGGCATGGCCCTGCAGACACTCAGGCAGACGGCCTCTCCGGAGCCCGGCCTCGTCGCGCGCACGAATGCCGAGGTCGCCTGGCGGCGGGACGACAAAATCCAGGACGCGCTGGCCATTTTGCGCGCCCGCGCGGCGGCGGCACCGAAGGAGCGAGCGACCCGGCTGTCGCTCGCGGAGTATCTGGCCAGGGCCGGAGAACGCCGGGAGCAGATCGCCGTCCTGGACACGCTGATCGGCGAGGAGAGCGATGTGGATCTGCTCCTCGACCGCGCGGAGGCGAAGCTGGCCGCGTCCGATCCCAAGGGCGCGCTGGCGGATTTCCGCAAGGCGGCGGCGGACGGGCCGGACGAATCCCGCGTGCAGGGTTCGCGGGCGGCATACGAGAGGCTCGAAAGCGCGCTCGCGGCGATTGCGGTTCTCGACAAGGCTGCCGCGAATCCGCAGGCCCATCTCAACAAGAGCTATTTTTGGTTCTACGGGGGCGTTCCCTCCCTGGGTCTGGCCGAGGCGGTCGAGGGGTTGCGCGGGTGGCCGGGCTCCGCCTTTGGAAAAATTCTCGAGACCCGCGGGCTGGTTGCCGATGGCACGCTGACTGCGGCAAAAGCCCTTGAGGGGCGCCACGTCGACGTCTCCGCGCCGCTGGACGACGAGAAGGCGAGGGAGGGCATCCTTCAGGCCGATGCCGCTCTCGCAAAAAAGCCCGGCGATCTTCTCCCGCTTGCAATCCGCGCCCATTGGCTGACCTGCGCCGCGCAATACCAGCTTGCCCTGGATGATGTCGAAGCCGCCCTGAAGGCGAATCCTTCCGACGTTTCCGCCGTCCGCTTGGCGGCGAACATCAACCTCCTGTTGAAGGATTTTCCCGGCGCGACAGCGTATGCGGAAAAACTCAAAACGCTCAAAGCCCCTCCGGACATTCTCTCGGATGCCTATGCCGGGCTGGCGCAGTTGGCGTTCGAACAGTCGAATTTCCCGCTCGCCCTGGATTTTGCGGCCCGCTCGATCAAGGCGAAGCCGCTCGCCAAAGTCTGGAAATTGAAGGCCGCCTGCCACACCCGGCTCGGGCAGCCGAACGAAGCGGCGGACGCCTTGAAGCAGGCGGAGAAAGGCCCCCGATGAAGGGGTGTTTCCTCGCCGCGCTGCTCGTCGCCCTCGGCACCGCCCGGGCGATGCAGCCGCATCCCCCGAAGGCGGAGGGTCCCGTGCCGATGGTATCCCCCTCCCCGCTTCCGCCGCCGCAGTTCTTCGAGATCCCCGAAGACGAGCGGCTTTTCAACAACGACCCGGAAGCCGGCGGCGTTTCCATTTCCCCCGCCGATGGGAAAATCGAACCCGGCGCGAGTTTCAGCATCACGTTCCCTGCCGAGATCGTCACGCCGGACAAGATCGACACCGAGGGGGCCGAGTCTCCGGTCGTGGCCTGGCCGCCGTTGGATGCCGCGTTTTTTTGGAGGTCGCCGACGGCGGGCGACTGGTTTGTCACAGGCCCGCGCATCCCGGGCCAGACCTACCGCCTGCGGTTGCGAGAGGGTTTGAAAGCGTTGGACGGGACCTCCCTGCCGGTCGGAACATGGGGCATCGAACTCGGCAGCGATCCCCTCAAGGTCTCGAGCTGGTATGACGAACGCGACCAGCTCAACTCGCGCCCGATCGTCCCCCTGGAGTTCAACTACCCGGTCGACCTGCACGATGCCGCAGACGGGCTGTGGTTCCAGGACCGCGCCACGCGGAAGAAACTCCCCGCCGAGATCACCGTTCGGATCGAGGGGGAAAACGAGGCGCTCCCGGCACCGACGACGATCCGCGCCACGCCGCGCGAACCGCTTCCCGTGGGGGCCACCTACGATCTGGTCGTCGAAAATGTCCGCGATGCCTATGCCGGCCGCACGCTCCCATATCCGAGGGTCTTCCCGCTCGGCACGACGCGCCCCTTGACGGTCGATTACGTCGCCGCAAGGAACTGGGCAACCGACAAGCCGCACATCGAAATCAAATTTGCGACGCATCTTTCGGAAGATCCCCTCCCCGCTGCCGCCGTGAAAGTCGAGCCTCCGGCCCGCAATTTCGCCCTGCGGAAAAATGGCGGGCAGATCGATGTGGACGGGGATTTCGACCCCTCCATCCACTACAAAGTCACCGTCTCGAAAGCCGTCACCGGCGACCGCGGTTTCCCGCTTGCGGCGGACTCGGTCTGGGGCGCGACGTTCCCGCACAAACCGCCGACGATCCTGTTTCCGCCGGGCGAATTCCGCCAGCGCGGCGCTCTCGGCCTGAGGTTCGCGCTCGTCCAATCCAACACGGGCCCCCTGCGCTGGCGGCTCGCGCGGGTCCCGGACGAAAAGCTCCCCGCCGTCCTCAAGCGGGTCCGTTCCGAAACCGCCGGGGGAGATCCCCTCCTCATCGACGATCTCGCGCTGGATGTCGTCGGCACCGGGGAATTTCCCGAGGTGACGAACGACCGTGAGGAACTCCGAAAAATCGAATGGAAATCCGATCTCGCCGGCCCGCATGTTTTCGAGGCCTTCGCGGGCGCGCCCGGCGGCGCCAAGGTCGCGAACCGCGCGCTCATCTGGTTTGGCGACCTGGCGCTCACCCGGAAGCTCGGCCCGGATTCCCTCACGGTCCGCGTCGCGGGAATGGGCGATGCCCGCCCGGTCCCCGACGTCCGCCTCCAGCTCCTGACAAGCGGGTTGCTGGATGTCGCATCCGCAGTCAGCGATGCCTCCGGCCTCGTCACATTCCCGCGCACCGCCTCGGCCGCCGCCTCGTTTTTCCGGGCCACATACAACGGGAAAACCACCCTTTGGCCCGCGTCTCCTGACGGCCAATTCTCCTCGGGCTCGACGTATTTTTCCCCGCAGCCAACCGTCCTCGGCCGCATCCTCACCGACCGCCCGCTCTACCGCCCGGGCCAGGAATTGAAGATCAAGGGGTTTGTCCGCACGAAGAAAGACGGTGTGCTCGCCGTGCCGGGGGGCCAGGCCATCGCATGGGAAATCACGAAGGCCTGGCAGGACGACGTCGTCGCCTCGGGCACGGCGAAAGTCTCGCCGTCGGGCGGATGGAACGCCGCGTGGACGCTCCCCGAATCCGGCGCCCTGGGCGAATATCGCATCCGCGCAAAACTCGGCGCGGCGGAGGCCGGGATTCCGTCCGGCTTCCGCGTCGAGGAATTCCGCTCCCCCCCATTCTCGGTCAGTTGCGAGAAAGAGCCCGCCGCCAAACCGGCCGAATCGGCCATCAAGGTTTCGTCGCGGTATTTCCACGGCGCGCCGAACGCGGGCAGCCGGGTCAAATGGAAGGCCACATGGCTCAGCGACCACGAGGGAGATTTCTACTCCGGCGAGGAGAGCGACGGGTTCACCCAAGTGGACCTTTACTCCCGGCAAGCGAAGGCCCCGGTGTATGAAACCGACGTCGAGGGAGAAACCTCGCTGGACGGCAACGGCCAGACAACCCTCACCACCCGACAACCGTTCCCCGACCCCGGCAACCGCGCGGATGCCACGGTCATCTGGCAGGTGGATGTCACCGGTCCGGACGGGCAAACGATCACCGGCGGCGCGACCGACAACATCAAGATGAACGATGTCGCGCTCGGCGTGAAAGCGATCGGAGAGCGCCCGGAAGGTTCCGTGCGCTTCGCCCTCCGCGCGCTCCCGCGCATCGCAGGCGCGCCCGTTCCCGCAAAGGTTCCGGTCGCCCTCTACCTCGTCAAGGCAAAGACCGCGAAGGAACAGATCGCCCCGTTTGTTTACCGCTACCGGAATTTCGACGAGTTCCTCCGCGTCGCCGCAAAGGACGTCCCCTCCACGGGCACGGTGGATTTTCCCGCGAAAGAACCCGGACGCTACGTGCTCGTGGCGGGCCCGGTCGCGGGCGGCATCCTGGTCAGCGACGAGCAGGATGTCACCGGTCCGGGCGAATCGGAATTCCCGGTCCGCAACGAGGAATCGCTTTCCGTCGTCGGCCCGAAGGCTCCCGTCGCTCTCGGGCAAAACGCCGGATTCGACATCCTCGCTCCCTCGGGAGGAGTCGCATGGGTCACGGTCGAGACGGACCGCATCCTCGACTCCCGCACGCTCGATCTCCCCGGAAACGCCACGCATGTCGACATCGCGACGAAAGAGGAATTTCTGCCGAATGCCTTCGCCGCCGTCTATCTCCTGCGTCCGGGAGGAAACGACAAGATCCCGGGCGAAATGTTCGGCTTCAGCCCTTTCAAGGTTTCCGACTCTTCGAAGGAATTGGGCGTGCACCCGCAGATCGGCAAGCCGACCTACGAGCCGCGCGAAAAAGTCACGGGGTCCGTCCTCGTCACGAACGGGGGGCAGCCGGTCGAGGGGGCCGAGGTCACGGTCTATGCGGTGGACGACTCGATCCTCACGCTGGGAGGATGGGAACTGCCGGACATCGCGTCCCCGTTCCTCCCCGAAAACACGTTCAACATCGTCACCTCCCCCGCCCTGCGCGGCCTGGTGGATGGCATCGAGCCCGGGTCGCTCACACAAAAAGGCTACACCGTCGGTGATGGCGGGGGCGACGCGTTCGGAAACGTCGAGTTCACGAGGAAGGACTTCAAACCGATCCTGTTCTGGAGCCCGGACCTGAAGACCGGCGCCAACGGCGTGGCCGCATTTGAAACCGACGCCCCGGACAACCTCGCGCGCTTCCGCGTCATCGCGTTTGCCCAGACGCCGAAAAGCCAGTTTGGAGCCGCTTCGGACACGTTCGAGGTTTCCAAGAAACTCCTCATCGAACCGGCCCTGCCACGCTTCCTGCGCGAGGGCGACGAAATCGAACTCCGCGCCGTCGCCCGACAAAAATTCGCCGAAAAGGAAAACCTCGTCGTCCGGTGCACGACCGGCCTCGCGCTCGCCGGCCCGGACCGCACCGAGATCGCCGCCGACAAAAACGCCCCCGCAGTCGTCCGCTTCCCCGCGAAAGTCGGGCACGATATTTCCAGCGCCACGATCCGTTTTGACGTCGTTTCGACGGGCGGGGAAAAAGCGGCGGACTCGGTCGAAGTCACCCTTCCTGTCCTTCCGCGCACGATCCTCGTGAACGAATCCAGCGCGGGAAGCTGGACGGGAGACAAATTCTCCGCAGCGGATTTCATGCCCCCTTCCTGGCTCGCCTCGCGCGGGGTTTTCGAAGCCACGCTCTCGACTTCGCCCTGGCTGACCAAGCTCATGGGACTGCCATCCGTGCTGGATTATCCGCACGGCTGCCTCGAACAGCAATCCTCGCGCATCCTCGCCTTCACGTCGCTCGCCGATCTCCTCCAATGGATCCCGTCAAACAAGGATCGCGACGAAAACTACCGCCACACGATCCTCGAATCGCTGAAGACCATCGAATCCTCCCTCCTTCCCGACGGCCTTCTCCCCTACTGGCCGATGGGGACATCCGGCAGCCCGTTCGTGACCATCCAGACCGCCCTCGCCACCGCCCTGGCGGAAGCTGCGGGAATGGATGTGCCCGGGCGGCTCACCGGAGAACTCCCCGGCATCCTGCATGGAATGGTCGACCGCACGATCAAAGTCTCCCCCACGCTCCGCGCCTTCGCGATGTTCGTGCTCACCCAGATCGAGGAAAAACCCGACCTCGGCGCAGCGGCGGATGAATTGTATCTCGGACGGGACAAGCTGACCTACGAAGGCAAGGCGTTCCTGTCCCTGGTCTACGGGGAGCTGGACATCACGCCCGCACACCGGAAGCAGCTCGTGGGCGAGCTTCCCGAGCAATTCGGCGACGGGGTTTTCGATCCCCAGACCTTTTCCTCGCCGACCCGCACCGAGGCCCTCTGCCTGCTCGCCCGCTTCTCGCTCGACCCGGATGCCAACTCCGCCGCCATCCGTTCGCGGATCGAGAAGCTGATGGAGTCCTCCGCCTCGCTCTCGACACAGGAAAACCTCTGGCTCCTCCTCACGTTCAAGGCCCTCCTGAAAGCCCGCCCGCCCGTTGCCATCGCGAAACAGGCCAGGCCCGCTCCCGATGCCCTCGCCCCGAACAAATCCGCCGCCGAATGGACGGACCGCCTGCTCGCGAAAGCCGCAGACCTCCGGATCACCGGCCTCGGCCAGGGAGCCAAGGGAACCTTCGTCCTCAACGCCAAACGCCAGCTCCCGGACAACGAAACCCAGACGGTCCAGAAGGGCATGCGCATCGACCGGCTCGTGAAAAATGCCACCGACCCCGCCCGCAAGGGAACTCCCGGCGCACCGTTCAAGCTCGGGGACGAAATCCTCATCACCTACAGGTTCCAATCCCTGAAACCGCAAAGCTTCGTCGCGCTCGAAGACGCGCTGCCGGCCGGCATCGAGGTCCTCAACCCGAACCTCGACCTCTTCGGCAAGGCCTACTCGGTCGGCGAAGAACCCGGCGTCTTCACCGCCACCCTCTCCCACTCCGAAATGCGCGACAGCCGCACCGGCCTCTACTTCGACGAGATCGCCGCCGGCCTCCACTCCTACACCGTCCTCGCCCGCGTCACCTCGGTCGGCACATTCAGATGGCCCCCCGCCCGGATCTCCCCGATGTATGACAGCCGCACCCACGCCCGCACCGCCCCCGACATCTGCGCCGTGAAGGCGGAGTAGGATTTTTCACGCAAAGCAGAGATCGCGGGAAAATTTACAGACCGGCAGATCCGGCCCGGTGCCCGCCCGGCCCCCTGCCTGAAAGTTTGTAATGGAGCGCCCGTCGGCTGATCCCCAGGATCTCTGCCGCCCGGGTCTTGCTTCCGCCGGTTTTTTCCAATGTCTGGCGGATCAGTTCGGTCTCCACTTCGGCCAGGGTCATTCCCGCAAGGCGGGGAACGGATCCCGCCGGGCGGTTCGGGGAATGGAGCGAGGTCGGCAGGTCGGAGGCTTTGATCGTGTTTCCCGGGGCGGTGAGGACGAGGCGCTCGACGATGTTGCGGAGCTGGCGGACGTTGCCCGGCCAGGAAAACGCCTGGAGGCATTTGATGGCGGAGCGGTCGAATTCCCGGCCCCGGCGCCCGTGTTTTGCCACGAAGTGGCTGCGGAACATTTCGAGCAGCAGGGGGATGTCCTCCGGGCAGTCGCGGAGCGGCGGCAGGTGGATCGTGATCACGTTCAGGCGGTAGAGGAGGTCTTCGCGGAACGCGCCCAGCGCGCACTGGTTTTCGAGCTCCTTGTTGGTCGCCGTGACGATCCGGGCGTTCGCGCGGACGGCGGACCTGCTGCCGATCGGGCGGAAGACGCCGTCTTCCAGCACGCGCAGGAGATCGGCCTGGCCGAGCCGCGAGAGATCCCCGATCTCGTCCAGAAACAACGTGCCCCCGCGGGCGAGCTCGAACCGCCCGGGCTTGTCCGCGATCGCGCCGGTGAACGCGCCGCGCACATGGCCGAAAAGCTCCGACTCGATCAGGGTTTCCGGCAGGGCCGCGCAGTTCACGGGAATAAACGGAGCCCCTTTCCGGCGGCTCTTTTCGTGGATCGCCCGCGCCACCATTTCCTTGCCCGTGCCCGATTCCCCCTGGATGAGCACCGTGACGTCCGAGGGCGCGACCTGCTCGATCAGCCGCTGGACATCCCGCGTCGCCCGGCTCCTCCCGACAAAAATATCCACATCATCGCGCTTTTTGAGCCTCTGGCGGATCGCCGGATCGTTGGCCACGAGCGCCTGGTGGTCGAGCGCCTGGCGCACCGAGCGCAGGATCTGTTCGTTCTCGGACGGCCACGCCAGGTAGTCGAACGCCCCCTGGTGGATCGCGTCCATCGCCGTGCGGATCGTCCCCCCCTCGCTCACGAAGAGGAACTGCGTGTCCGGCGAGAGGTTCCGCAGCTCCGCCATCAGCGGAATCCCGTCAGACAGCCCGGTGCTGGACGTCTTGATGATGATGTTGAAGTGCTCCTTCGCCGCCATTTCGCAGGCGGCGTTTTCCGAGACGACCTTGGCGACGCGGTAGCCCTCCGCCGCCAGCACCCGCCCGATGCCGGGGGAATAGCGGGCGTGGCGGTCCACGATCAGGATGGCGACATTCGCGGGATTCATCGGAAAAGATTCCGCGCAAAAACCCGCCCGGTGGCGAATCGTGCGCTCATGAGGATTTGGTGCAGCGGGACACGGAGAATGGCGGCGGGTCAAAAGAAGTCTCTTTATGTGCTCGGCCTGTCATCGTTTCGCCGCCCGTTTCTTGGATTTTCCCCCGTAGGCCGGGGCGTCTTCGCGGACGTGGAAACCGATCTCCTCGCGCGGCGGGTCGGGATCGGGCGGAGAATGAGCCATGAGCATCCGGATGGCGTCGAACACGACGCGAAACTGGGTGTCGTATTGTTTCTCCATGGCGTTGAGTTTGTCGGCGAGGCCTGCGTTTGAAAGCAGCAGCTCGCGCAGGCGGACAAATGCGCGCATGATGCCGATATTGACCTGCAGGGCGCGAGAACTGCGCAAAACGCTGGAGAGCATGGCGACGCCCTGTTCGGTAAAAGCCATCGGCGAGGCTCCGCCCAACTTGCCGCGACCGGGTATCACATTTTGTGACACCATGTCGCCGATTTCCCCATCGCTCAACTCGAACAGGAAATCGCATGGGAATCGGTCGCGGTTCCGGCGCACCGCCTGCTTGAGCGCACGAGTTTCGACCCCGTAAAGCTCCGCCAGATCGTAATCGAGCAGAACTTTCTGCCCTCGCACAAGGAGGATGCGGCGCTCGGCCTGAACGCTCAGGATATCGGGCTTCTTGGACTTCGATGAGGGCGGCATGACAGTTTCGACGAGACTACACTGCTCCCGCTTTGATGGCCAGTCCATCCATCAGCCCGGAGCCGGGTGCGGGTGATTCCCCGGGGATCGCCGACGTCATGTCGGCCTTCCGGGATGAAATGAAGCCTTGATTAAGCCTCCAACAAGGCTATTCCTCTCCGCCGATGCCCGCCACACAAAGAGACACCCGCCGCCGCAACAAAACGGCCAGAATCCGCAGGGCTTCGTCTCTGGCCCAGGGGAAAATCGTTTCCCACGAAAAAACGGCGGACCTTCTGCGGGCGATCATTGAACCCGGAGACATTCTCTGTCTGGAAGGGGACAACCAGAAGCAGGCCGACTTTTTGGCGGGTCAACTGGCATCACTCGATGCCAACGATTTGAGGGATCTGCATTTGGTGATGTCCTGCATCACCCTTCCTTCGCATATTGAACTGTTCAAAAGGGGCGTTGTCCGCCAGGTGGACTTCTGTTACGCCGGGCCCCAGGGGAATGCCGTGGCCGAACTTCTTGCGGAAGGCAAATTTCCGATTGGGGCGATTCACACCTACAACGAACTCTACGCCCGCTATTACCTGGATCTCACCCCGCGCGTGGCCCTCATCGCTGCCGCCAAGGCGGACCGTGACGGGAATCTCTTCCTCGCGGCAAACACCGAAGACACTCCCGCGATCGTCGAGCCCACGGCTTTTTATGACGGCGTGGTCATTGCCCAGGTCGACGAGATCGTGGATTCCATTCCCCGTGTGGACATCCCCTCCGATCAGGTGGATTTTGTGATTGGGGCACCGTATCCGATGCACTTGACCGCGCTCTTCACGCGCGATCCCGCCGCGATCACGGATGTGCAAATTCTGATGGCGATGATCGCCATCAAAGGGATTTATCAGAAATACGAGGTCGCGTCCCTGAACCATGGCGTGGGGTTTAACACGTCGGCCATCGAATTGCTTTTGCCGACCTATGGCGAGGAACTCGGACTCAAAGGCAAAATCTGCAAATATTGGATGGTGAATCCCTTGCCGACGATGATCCCCGCCATCGAATCCGGCTGGGTGGAAACCGTCTTTTCGGTGGGCGGAGAAGTGGGGATGGAACGTTACACGGCGGCACGTCCCGACATTTATTTTACCGGGCGCGACGGCAGCTTCCATTCCAACCGGGCCATGGGACAACTTGCCGGGCACTATGCGATCGACATGTTTGTTGGTGCCAGCCTCCAGGTCGATGTCCACGGCAATTCGTCCACCGTTTCCAAAAACCGGATCACCGGCTTCGGCGGCGCGCCCAACATGGGGTGCCAGCCAACGGGAAGGCGCCATCCGTCTGCGGCTTGGCTCAAAGTCGGACGGGAAGCGAAGCCCGGTCCCGGCGCGTTGCCCGGACGCAAACTGGTGGTGCAAATGGTCGAAACTTTCCAAACCGGTCGAGTTCCGACCTTTGTGGAATCATTGGATGCGCAGGACCCCGGCATCAAGGCCGCCATGCACGGCGTGGCACCGGTGATGATTTATGGGGATGATGTGACGCATGTTGTCACCGAAGAAGGCATCGCAAATCTTGCCGCCTGCCGGAATGATGAAGAGCGCACGGCCGCCATCCGCGGGGTGGCGGGGTATACACCGGTCGGGCTTGCGCGCTCCAAGGCGGACACGGAGGCGCTGCGCGAGCGGGGCATCATCCAGCTGCCAGAAGATCTCGGGGTTTCCCCGGCCCGCGCCAACCGCAGCCTTCTGGCGGCCCAAGAAATCAAGGACCTCGTCCGCTGGTCGGGAGGTCTCTACGATCCCCCCGCAAAATTCGTCGACTGGTAGTTTTCCATGGAAACATTTCAACAAACCTTTCCTTCAAAGTCGCTGGCTTGGCCTCCTGCCAAGTCTTGGGCGCTGGCCGGAGTTGTCGGCTCGGGAAATCTGGAAGTCCTCATCGAGCCGGATCCTTCCTCGCCCGGCGGGGTGGGCTTCTCGGTGGAAAGTTCGATTCCCGGTTACAAAGATTCGTGGTTGGCCGCGCTGGAAGATTTTGCCGACCACTACGCCGTGGGTGGCACAAAAATCACGATCCACGACCAGGGAGCCGCACCGGTCGTCATCAAAATGCGGCTGCGTCAGGCACTCGACCTGCTGATTTCCCCGACCCCATGAGCCAGATGCCATACCATGAGTTGAAAGCCCGCGAACGCATCCGGGCGATCGTGGACACCGGTTCCTTCGAAGAATTTATCCCCCCCCCGGAACGGGTGATGAGCACCTATTTGCCAAAGCTCGGAATCCCGGCGGCTTTTGATGACGGAGTGGCGATCGGGAGCGCTTTGATCCGTGGCCAGAAGGTCTATCTCGGGGCCCAGACAGGACAATTTGTCGGGGGCTCGGTCGGGGAGGTCCATTCCGCCAAATTGGTGGGACTTCTCAAAGCTGCGGCGCGCGACAAAACCCCCTGCGTCCTGCTTGTCGAAAGCGGTGGGGTCCGCCTGCATGAAGGGTCCTCCGGGGAAATTGGAATTGCCGAGGCCATTCGAGCGGTGTTTGCCTGCCGGTCTGTGGGAGCCACGACCATTGCGGTGATCGGTTCCGATATCGGTGCCTACGGCGGCATGGGAATCCTCTCCGCCTGCTGCGATCGCCGCCTCATGACCGAACATGGACGCCTCGGGATTTCCGGTCCGATTGTCATCGAAAAATGGATGGGGAAAGAAGCCTACGATTCGTCCGACCGGGCGCTTGTGTGGAAAACCAGCGGTGGGAAAACCCGGTATATTTTGGGGGATGTGGACGCCTTGGTGAATGACTCCACGGCTTCGGTGCGGGAGGGGATTCTTTCCCTGCTCTCCAAATCGGCGAAGCCGGACCTTGCCCTGGCCGAAGCCCGTCAGGCCAGCCTTCAAGCGCGTCTCGACCGGTTCGGCAAGGTCGGCCACCCGGACGAAATCTGGGCGGCCTGCGGCATTTCCGATGTGGCGGCCGCCACGCTGGACGAGGCGGAAGAGTTCGTGAAATCCTTCACCCGCAAAACACCATGACCACCCCGGATCTTCTGGACCAGTTTTTCGGAGCCTCTGCTTCCGGCCTCACGATCACCGGCAAGCTGGTCACCGGTTATGCCACGGTTGACGGCCTCGAGGTCTGCGTGCTCGGAACCGTGGACGGCACGTATGTCAACGATGCCGCCGCGCTGCATCTGGCGGCCCATGCGATCGATTGCGTAAAAACGAAACCGGGGATTCCCATCGTCATGTTGGTGGACAGCGCGGGCCAGGAGCCGAACCGCACGGCGGAAATGCTCGGGCTGCCGGTTTACTTCGGGCATTTGCTCACATGTTTGGAGGTCGCGCGCAACGCGGGCCACAAACTCGTGACCGTTGCCACCGGAAAGGCCATCGGCGGGGCCTTCCTTTGTTACGGCATGTTTGCCGATGCCATTTATGCGTTGGAGACGGCCTCGGTCGGGCTGATGCCGGTGGAGGCCATGGCGGCCGTCACAAAAATCCCCGTGGCCACCCTGGAAGAACTTTCCAAAACGCTGCCAGCGCTCGAGTTTGGTGCCGCTCCCTTTGCCCTGCTTGGTGGAGTCAGGGATGTCTGGCCGGTGGATGGGGGGCTCGCAAAGAAACTCTCGGCGGCGATTGCGGGGGCGGACGCCGAGGATACCCGCGCACAAGTCGGCAAACAGCGTGGCGGACGGCCCCAGGCATTCGACGTTCAAAAACAGGTTCTCGCGGAATCTTTGCGGTGATCCTTCGCCACTCGCTTGTCCGGCTCGACTCTCCCCCTTTCCCGACTGCGTTTCCCTCAATCGTGGAGGCATGGCACGAAGCTGGAAATCCTTACATGGTCTGCCGGACCCGGCCGGGAGAAGAGCTTTCGCTCGGGTTTTGCCTGCCACGCCGACCCGGGGAGCCAGGATCGCCGCTCCGGTTTGCGGTCCGGGGTCGGCGCACAGATATCCGGGAGGTCTTCCGACCGCCTGAATTGTCGGAAGTGCCGCAGCTTTCCCGTTTGAGCCAACGCCGGGATGCCGCATGGTCTGCCTGGCCGACGGCTCCCGAAGGGTGTTCGGTCAGAATCGTGGGCAGCCGGATGTGGGAGTTTCTCACGGGCGCTCGATACACATCTGCGGATTCCGATCTCGATCTCGTGATGGATCTGCCTGACGCCTGCCTCGCCGACCCTGCAGCCTCGTTTTTGGCTCATGCCCAGGCGATTTCACCATGGTCACTCGATGCCGAGCTTTCTTTCCCCCGGATCGGAGACGTGCATTGGAAAGAGTGGCATTCCGGGGCGGAGACGGTGCTCGTCAAATCTTTGGATGCCGTGAAATTGTTCCCGCGGGCATGGGTCGCACGGGGAGGAGTGCCATGAGCGATTCCATCGAGGGTCCGCGCGGATGGTGCTCGCCGGAATTTCTCGCCGACCTTGCGATCTCCGCCCTGGTCTCGGAACTGGAGCTTTTCCCCAAGCCGGGTCTTGTCAGCCCGGTGGACTCAGGATCCCACCACGACATGGATTACGCCTTGCTGCGGACCTCTGCCATCTGCCTCCGCGGGCCATTCCGGGAACTTGCCAGAGCTGGGGCCGACGGAGCCTCTTTCAGTTCCGGCCTCGTTCCCATCGGCCTCCAAGCCGAGCGGTTGATGATGGAAGCCACGCGAGGCATCAACACCCACCGGGGGGCTATTTTTTCGCTGGGACTGCTTGTGGCGGCGGCCGCCTCGGTCCAGGAAAAACCCGTCTGTGCGGAAGGCATCCGGGAAGCGATTCTCTCGCAGTGGGGGCCGGGCCTTCGTGCACACGCAGAGGACGGGGTGAATGCCCCGGGGCATGGAAGCGCCGTGCGGCGAACGACTGGCGCTGGTGGAGCAAGGGAGGAAGCCGCAATGGGATTCCCCTCCATTTTTGAGAGCGCCCTTCCTTCCTTCACAAGACTCCGGGATGCCGGAGTTCCCTTCCGCGAGGCCGGCATCGAAACCCTGTTCCTCCTCATCGCCTCCGTTCCCGATACCAATGTGATTCACCGCGGGGGGGAAGAGGGTGGCACTTTTGCCAGGAAATGCGCCCGCGCGTTCCTCCAGTCCGGAGGGATCCGTAATCCGGGTTGGCTGGAACTTGCCCTGCAAACTCACCGGGAGTTTATCGCCAGGAACCTCTCCCCGGGCGGTGCCGCCGACCTTCTGGCTGGAACCATTTTTTTACACAGCCTGCTGGTCGCCCGGCAGGGGGAAGCCCCCCCCACAACTCCGGCAGGGTCCGGACGAACGGAGACGAACGGTCCGGGATTGTCGCTCTCACAGGGACCTCGAGGCTCTGCGCAATAAAACGACTTCGTCAGCGCAAAAATTGCGCACATCTTCAATGCCCGGTCGGGTGGCATCCGCAAAAAATAAACTCTAACCATTTGGCATATGGAATGATACAACAAAATCCAGGAAGGGTGGCACGGGTCATGCGGTGGCAGGAGGCATGGCGACACCTGCACGAGTGACTGATTCCCTGAAACGCCTCTGCGGGCTGGAGCGGGGCAGAGGCCCGCTGGCCACCGCGCTGACGAAGCGCGAACGGCTCCACGAGATCAACCGGCTGCGATCCATCATCCCGGCGTTCATCCTCGGGCATCACGACCGGAAGATCCAGCAGGGGAAACAGAGTGTCGTGCAGGTGGTGGACGGCGTCTGTTCCGCCTGCCACCTCCGGCTGCCTGCGGGGCATCTGGCCAGGCTGCAAAGCCACCAGGACCTTGAGGTGTGCGACAACTGCGGGACGTTCATTTACCTGGAACCCGGGGCGGGGCCGGGCGGACCCAAACCACCCGTCCGGGGCCGACGCAAGGCCGGAGCCGCTCGCTGACCCGCAGGAGCCGCCGATGCCCGGACCCACACTGCTGATCGCTGCGGCCACGCTTGTCCTGAGCCTTCTTCTCGGGCGCTTCGCCCCCCGGCTGTGGGCGGGAGCGGTGGTCTTTGGCGGAGCGCTCGCTGCTGCTGCGGCGGTTTCCGTGCTGGTCGGCGGGCCTGGCTGGGACTGGCGGAGCGGGGTTGCCGTCGGCGGGGAACCCCTGCATTTCCGCCTGGACGCGATCAGCGCGCTTTTTCTGGTGCTGCTGGCCGTGCTGGGTTCCGCCGGGGCGGTCTATGCCTGCGAATACCGGGCGGACGAAAGGCATCCCCGGTCGGCAGCCGGAGGCCGCCTTTGGTTGAGTGCCATGCTGCTTTGCATGGGGATGGTCCTTGTTTCGGCGAACGGGTTGCAGTTTCTCATCTGGTGGGAACTCTTCACCTTGAGCGCGTATTTTCTTGTCACGCTCGACCGGCAGCGGCGGGTGGTCCGCGAGGCCGGCTGGCTCTACCTGGCCGCATCGCACGCTTCGACGCTTTGCCTTTTCGCGCTCTTCGCGATCCTGGCGTCCGTCACGGGAAGCTGGGAGCTCGGGCCATTCGGTGCCCGGCCCGAGCTCGCCCCGCTCTTTTGGCTCGCGCTTTTTGCCTTCGGCCTGAAGGCCGGGATGTTTCCGCTGCACATCTGGCTTCCTTCGGCGCATGCGAACGCGCCGAGCCACGTCTCCGCCATTCTCTCCGGGATGGCCCTGAAGATGGGGATCTACGGGATCGTGCGGTTCAGCGGGTGGCTGCCGGCACCCGCCGGGGCGGGGTGGACGGTGGCTGCGCTCGGCGTTCTGAGCGCCGTCCTCGGCGTCGCCTTCGCGCTCGGGCAGCATGACATCAAGCGGTTGCTGGCCTACCACAGCGTGGAAAACATCGGGATCATTTTGATCGGGTTGGGATTCGCGATGGTCGCCGTCGAGCACGGTCAGGCCTTCTGGGGTCGGCTGCTCCTGGCGGGCGGGCTGCTGCATGTCTGGAACCACGGGCTTTTCAAATCCCTGCTCTTTCTCGGGGCGGGGTCGGTTTTGCACGCGACGGGCACGCGCGAGATGAGCCGGATGGGCGGGCTCTGGCGCACGATGCCGTGGACGGCGGGGTTCTTCGCGCTCGGCGCGGCGGCGATCTCCGGGCTGCCGCCGCTCAACGGGTTTGTGAGCGAGTGGCTCGTTTATCTCGGCCTTTTCGACGCGGCGCTCACGCGGGGTCCGTCCGCCTGGGCGGCGATTCCGGCGGCGATCCTTCTCGGGGTGACAGGGGCACTGGCACTGGCCTGTTTCGCCAAAGTCTGCGGCGTGGTCTTCCTCGGCACCCCGCGCTCGGAAGCCGCCGCGCAGGCGCACGAGTGCGGGCCGGGAATGCGGGGGGCGATGGGGGGGCTGGCGGCGGCTTGCGTGGCGATCGGCCTGGCTCCCGCGTTTTTCTGGCCATCCGTCGCGCGGGCGGTGGGAGCGTGGCAACCGGCATGGTCCGGAACGCGGCCTGCAGCCCCGCTGGGCGGCATCGGAAATTTTCACATCGTGCTGGCGGTGCTCGGCGCGGCGGCGGCCTGGGGGCTTTGGCGGTTGGTCCGAAGGCGGGAGATGGTCCGCTCGCTCACGTGGGATTGCGGGTTCGCGGCACCATCCGCCCGCATGCAATACACGGCGGGTTCGTTCGCGGGAATCCTCACCGGATGGTTCGCGTGGATCCTGATGCCGGTGAGGCACGGGAGCCTCCCCGAAGGGCTGTTCCCGAAAATGGCCTGCCGGGAAGAGCACACGCCCGAGACGGTGCTCGAACGGGTCGTCCAGCCGGCCGGAGGGGCCATCATGCGCCTGGCCCTGGCCGCGCGGCGCGTCCAGCACGGGACCGTGCAGGCGTATCTGCTTTACCTTCTCATCGGCGTGGCCGCCCTGGCGGCGCTGGCACTGGCGGGAGGACCACGATAAACAACCCTTATGTTCCTGAACCTTGTCCAACTGGCCGAATCGTTCGGCGTTTCGGAAAAAGTCATCGACGGCTGGGTCCGCTACGAGGGGCTGCCGCACACACCCGACCGGGGGCGCCTGCTTTTCGACCGGGCGCAGGTCGCGCAATGGGCCGCCACGCGGGGGCTGGCGACGAAGGCCGGCTTTCTCGCCCCCGAGGCGGGCACGCTCGGCGGAGGGCTCCATCTGGAGCCGCTGATCCGCGCGGGGGGCATTTGGCGCGATGTGGGGCCGGACGGCATTTTCACCGCGATCGGGAAAATTGTCGGCACGCTGCCGGGAGTCACGGCTTCGGTGGGAAAGATGCTGGCGGGGCGGCTCGGAGCCAAAGGCGGCATGACCATCGCCCCGGTCGGCGGGGGCTTCGCGCTCCCGCACCCTTCCGCACGAATTGCGCTCGGCCGCGAATCCGGCATCGTGGCGATGATCCTGCTGCGCGAGCCACTCGCCTTCTCCGAACCGCAGGTCGATGACGTGCCGGTCAAAACGCTCCTGTTTTTTCTCGCCCCCTCCGCCCGCACCCACCTCGAGCTGCTGGGGCGGCTCAGCCGACTGCTGGCCGGAGGACCTCTGCGCGAACTCGTGGGCTGCGGGGCCGGTGACGAGGAAATTTTCCGTGCGGTCGCCGGGTTCGACGCGACGGGCAAGATCGGAGGTCGGTCGTGAGCGGGGCGCTGCTTTTTGCGGCGGTCTGCCTGCTGGCCGCCATGTGCGCCGCAGCCCGGTCCGCCCGGGTCTCGTTCGCCTTCACGATGGCGGGCACGCTCGCGGGGCTCCTCGCGGCACTGGCTGTTTTGTTCGGGCCCGACGATTGGGAGTGGACGAGTGCGTTTGCGCTGGGGGGCGAACCGGCGCATCTCCGCCTCGACGGGGTGAGCGCGCTCTTCCTCGCCCTCGTCTGCGTCATCGGAGGTGCCGGGGCAGCGTATGCCCGAGGATATTGGCCGGACAGCGCTTATCCCGCCTCGGCTGCACGCGGGCGGGTCTGGTGGAATGCGCTGGTATTGTGCATGGGCCTCGTGCTGACGGTTTCCAACGGGCTGCTTTTCCTCATGGCTTGGGAGGCATTCGCGCTCTGCGGATTTTTTCTGATCACGCTCGACAACCGGCGGCCCGAGGTGCGGAAAGCGGGCTGGCTCTACCTCGCCGCCTCCCATGCGGGGACGCTCGCGCTCTTCGCCTTTTTCGCCCTGCTGGCCGCGCACACGGGAACGTGGGACCTCGGCCCGACGCGCGATGTCCCGCCCCATCTCTTCTGGCTGGCCCTTTTCGGGTTCGGCATGAAAGCCGGGTTCTTCCCCTGCCACATCTGGCTGCCGTCCGCTCATGCCAGCGCGCCGAGCCACGTCTCGGCGATCATGTCCGGGGTGGCGATCAAGATGGGGGTTTACGGGATCGCGCGTTTTGGCGGTTGGCTGCCCGTGCCGGCCAGTGCGGGCTACGCGGTGGTCGGGCTCGGTGCCGCGAGCGCGGTCCTGGGAATCGCGTTTGCCATGGCCCAGAACGACATCAAGCGCCTGCTGGCCTACTGCTCGGTCGAGAACATCGGGGTGATCCTGATCGGGCTCGGCGCGGCGCTGCTGGCGAGGGCGCACGGGAATGCGGCCTGGGGGAAACTGGCGCTGGCCGGGGCGCTGTTGCATGTCTGGAACCACGGCCTCTTCAAATCCCTGCTTTTCTTCGGCGCGGGGTCTGTCCTGCATGCGACCGGCACGCGGGAGATGAGCCGGATGGGCGGGCTCTGGCGTTCGATGCCGTGGACGGCGGGGTTCTTCGCGCTCGGTGCCGTCGCCGTTTCCGGGCTGCCTCCGCTCAACGGGTTCGTCGGCGAATGGCTGATTTATCTCGGCCTGTTCGATGCCGCGACGACGCGGGCGGGCTTCGCATGGGCCGCCCTGCCGGCGGCGATCCTGCTCGCGATGGCCGGGGCGCTCGCGCTGGCCTCCTTCCTCAAGGCGGGAGGAACAATTTTCCTCGGGGCCCCGCGCACAAAGGCTGCGGCGCACGCGCGGGAATGCGCTCCGGGGATGCTTGCGCCGATGGGCGCGCTGGCCGCCGCCTGCGCCGTCATCGGGATCGCGCCCGCGTTGGTCCTGCCCGCGATTTCGCGGGCGGCCGGGTCATGGAACCCCGGCTGGTCTGTCACAGGAGCGCCATTTTCGATTCTCGGACCGGCCCAGTTCGTGCTCGCGGCCCTCGCGGCTGCGGCGGGATTCCTGCTCTGGAAAAAATCCCGCTCGAACGGCCTGCGGCGGGATCTCACCTGGGATTGCGGATACCGGGAACCCACGCCGCGCATGCAATACACCGGCGGGTCGTTCGCGGGAATCGTCGCCGGATGGTTCCGGTGGTTCTTCTGGCCGGAGCGCAGGTTCCGCCGTCCGCGGGGCCCGTTTCCGTCGGCATCGCTGCGTTTGGAGCGTGTTCCGGAAACCGTGCTCGAACGACTGGTCGAGCCCGCTGGCGCGCTCATCACCAGATTGTCCGACGCTGCGCTCGGTCTCCAACACGGCCGCCTGCAGGCCTACATCCTCTATCTCGTGGCCGGTCTCGCGACCCTCGGGGTCTTCGTTTTTTTGGAGGGAAAGCCATGATGATTGTCCGCCTTGTTCTCTGGGTTGCCTTGGCTCCGCTGCTGCCCGGTTTGATCAACAAAGTGAAAGCGTGGGTGGCCGGGCGCCAGGGGCCGCCCGTGCTGCAGCTCTATTACGACCTCATCCGCCTCTGGCAAAAGGGGGTCGTGCTCAGCACACTGGCCTCCCCGGCGTTCGTGGCGGCCCCGGCTGTGGCCTGGGTCGCGATCGCGGGGGCGGCATTCCTCGTGCCGCTCGGTCCGGCGGGGGCGGGGTTGAGTTTTCACGGAGACGTGCTGCTGATGATTTACCTTCTGGCGCTCGCAAGGTTTTGCACCGCCTGGGCCGCGTTGGAAACCGGGTCCGCGTTCGAGGGGATGGGGGCTGTGCGCGAGGTCAGCTACGCCGTGTTGGCCGAGGCGGCGATGTTTGCCGCGATGCTTTCGCTCGCCGTGCAAACCGGGAGTGTTTCGCTGGCCGCCATGCTGTCCCCGGTGCCGGGGGCAGGCACGGCGCTGCTCGCGGCGGGGTTGTTCATCGTGCTGCTCGCGGAAAACTGCCGCGTGCCGTTCGACGACCCCAACACGCACCTTGAGCTGACGATGATCCATGAAGCGATGGCGCTCGATCACAGCGGCCCCCCCCTGGCGGTGATCCTGCACGGGGCGTCGATGAAGCTGCTGCTCTTCGCGGTCCTGCTCACCGCCGCCGTGCTGCCGCTCGGGAGCCTGCCGCCAATCGCCGCAGCGGCCAGCCTGGCGGGAGGGGTGCTCCTCGTGACGCTCTGCGCCGGCCTGGCGGAATCCTTTCTGGCGCGGTTTTCGTTCCGGCGCGTGCCGCTTCTGCTGACGATGGCATTCCTCCTGTGCCTGTTCTCGCTGCTGGTGGCATGGAAAGGGGGTGCGGCATGATCACGGCCCTGAACCTCTTGATCGGCCTGGCGATGGGGTTGAATCTCCTGGCCCTCGGGAGCAGCCGCCTGCCGTCGCTCATCCGCACGGTTTCCACGCAGGGCATCGCCCTGGGGCTCATGCCGCTGATCCTGGAAGGCAGCGACCTGGATTGGAGGATCCTCCTGGTCGCGACGGCCACCGTGGCGGGCAAGGGGTTCGTGATTCCGGGCCTGTTGAAACGGGCGATGCGGGCCGCGAACATCGAGCGGGAAATCCAGCCGTTCATCGGGCTCGTGCCTTCGCTGCTCCTCGGTGCCGGCGGCACGATTGCCGCAGTGGCGCTGGCAGGCGCGCTGCCTCTTCTCCCGGAACACGCGGGCTCGCTCCTCGTGCCCGGGGCGCTGGCCTCCGTGCTCACCGGGTTCATTTTGCTCATCGGTCGCTCGAAAGCGATTTCCCAGGTGTGCGGCTACCTGATCCTGGAGAACGGGATCTACCTGTTCGGACTGCTGCTGATCAAAGCCACGCCGTTGCTGGTCGAGGCGGGGGTGCTGCTCGACCTGACGGTGGGCGTCTTCGTGCTGGGGATCATCATCGACCGGATCCAGCGCGCCTTCGATTCGCTTGACACCCGCAAACTGACCGCCCTCCACGAATGATCTCGCACCTCATCATCCTGATTCCCTTGGCGGGGTCGGTCCTCGCGGCCCTCTGGCCGGATAACCGGACACGTCCGTGGTTCCTCCCCGCAGTCGGTCTTCTGCACGCGGCGCTCTGTTTCCGCCTGCTGGCCGCGCCTCCGGCAGTGAGCCCGGAGGCGTGGATGGGGTTTGATCCGCTGGCGGCGGCGGTGCTTCCCGTCGTCTCGCTGCTTTTCCTTGTCTGCGGGGTTTACGCGGTCCCGTATTTGAAGATCCGGCAGGAGCGGCCCAACCGGGTGTTTGTCGCGGCGCTGCTCGCGGTCCTCGGCCTCCTGAGCGCCGGCCACCAGGCGAGGCATCTCGGGATTTTGTGGATCGCGACCGAGGCGGTGACGCTTGCGGCGGTGCCCCTCCTGCACTTCAACAACACGCCGCGCGCGTTCGAGGCCACGTGGAAATACCTGCTCGTCGGCGGCACGGGGATCGCGCTCTCGCTTCTCGGCTCGTTCTGCCTCGGGTATTCCTCCCTGCACGGCGGCGGCGAAGGCGATCTGACCTTCGTGGCGCTGACGGCGCAGGGGGCGGGGCTTTCCCGGCCCTGGGTGCTCGCCGCATGGGTGCTCCTGCTGGTCGGCTACGGGACAAAAATGGGGCTGGCCCCGATGCACACCTGGAAACCCGACGCCTACGGGGAGGCCTCCGGGATCGTGGGTGCGATCCTCGCGGGCGGGGTCACCAGCGTCGCGTTCTCGGCGATTTTGCGCATCCGTGCGGTGGTGGACTCGTCCGGGGAAAGCCGTGTCGCCGACCACACGCTCCTGGCCATCGGGTTGTTTTCGATGGCAGCGGCGGCGTTGTTTCTTCTCGGCACGCGGGATTACAAGCGGATGCTCGCGTATTCGAGCATCGAGCACATGGGCATCCTGAGCCTCGGGGCCGGTCTGGGGCCGCTCGGCGTCTGGGCCGCCCTCTTCCATGTTTGGAGCAACAGCCTGACCAAAGGCGCGCTCTTTCTCAGCGCCGGAAATATCCGCCGCGCCGCTGGCTCCCCGTCTTTGGACGATGTCCGGGGCATGGCGGCGGTCGTGCCCCGCTCGTCCGCGATCTTCGTCGCCGGGATGTTCGCCGTCACGGCCTGCCCGCCATTCGGACCGTTTTTCAGCGAGATGAAAATTCTCGGGGCCGCGATAAAAACCAACCACGGCCTGGCAGCCGCAGGATTTCTCGTCTGCCTGCTGTTCGCATTTTTCGGGCTCACGCGGGTGGTTTTCGCGGTCGTGGACGGACGCCCCCGCCCGGCGGCGAAAGTTGGCGAAAAGCGCTTTCGCGAGACCCTGGCCCTCGTCGCTCCCCCGCTGCTCCTGCTGTTCCTCTCCCTCTGGCTCGGGCTGTTCACTCCCGCGCTTTTGCAGGGCACCTGGACGGCGGCCGTCGCGCAACTTTTTCCAAAACCATGAGCGCTCCCTTTGCCCTGCTGTCCAATGCCTCCAGCCTTCCGTGGGAGGAAGTCCCGCGCCTGCCGGTTGATGGTTTCGTGAAGGCCACGGCGGAAGAACTGGGCCGCAATGCGCGCCTGTGTTCGCTTTTCGCCATGCCGGACGGGACGGGAACCTGCCTGGTCGCGGTGCTCGCCTTCGATGCGGACAACACGCTCGCGGTCGGACGCAGCGCTGCGTTTTCCGGCGGCTACCCCTCGCTCACCGCCCGGCACCCGCAGGCGCATCTTTTCGAGCGGGAAATCCGGGAGCAGCACGGGCTCGTGCCGGAGGGCCATCCGTGGCTCAAGCCTGTCAGAAAAGGCGGCGGCGGGGCGCCACTGAACGGGGAGTTTTTCCGCGTGGATGGAAGCGAGATCCACGAGGTCGCCGTCGGTCCGGTGCATGCCGGGATCATCGAGCCCGGGCATTTCCGCTTCCAATGCGCGGGCGAGGAGGTCCTGCATCTGGAAATCGCGCTGGGCTACCAGCACCGTGGGGTGGAGGAAGCGCTCGGCGACGGGCCGCATCGCGCGACGCGTTGCCAGATGGAAACCGTCTCCGGCGATGCCACGACCGCCCACGCCACGGCGTATGCCACCGTGCTGGAATCGTTGGCCGGGACAGAGGCTCCCCTGCGCGCCCAATGGCTGCGCGCGGTCGCGCTCGAACTCGAACGCCTCGCCAACCACACCGGAGACATGGGGGCACTTGCCGGCGACGTGGCCTTCCTGCCCACCGCCTCGGCCTGCGGGAAAATCCGCGGGGATTTTCTCAACCTGACCGCCATGATCTGCGGCAACCGGTTCGGGCGCGGGCTCGTGGTGCCGGGCGGCTGCGGGCACGACCTGGAGCCCGGGCGGACCGCCCGGCTGCGCGATGGCTTGGCGGCCGCTTTGGCGGATGTGGAGCAGGCGGGAGCCTGGTTCTGGGATGCCGCCTCGGTGCGCGCCCGCTTCGAAGGCACAGGAACGGTTTTTCCCGCACAGGCCGCAGAGATCGGAATGGTCGGCCCCGCCGCACGCGCCTCCGGGCTCGTCCGGGATGTCCGCTACGACCATCCTTCCGGATGGTTCCGGTTCGCCCAGTTGCCGGTGGCGGTCTGGCCGAGCGGGGATGTTTTTGCGCGCGCCCGCGTGCGCTCGCTCGAAATCCAGCGGTCCGGGGAATTTCTTCTGGAACAACTCGCCTCCCCCGCCGACGGCCCGGTGCGCGAGGACCTGCCGGAACCCGCTCCCGACACACTGGCGGTGGCGTTGGTGGAAGGCTGGCGCGGCGAGGTCTGCCATGTCGCCGTGACCGGAGGCTCGGGCCGTTTCCGCCGATACAAGATCACCGATCCCTCCTTCCACAACTGGACCGGACTCGCGCTCGCGCTGCGTGGCACCGCGATTTCGGATTTTCCCATCTGCAACAAAAGCTTCAACCTGTCCTATTGCGGGTTCGACCTCTGACCATGTTCGTTCTTGATACCATCACCCACCGCCTCAAGCGCGGATGCGAGACCATGTCGTTTCCCGACGGCCCGCCCCCCGCATTGCCGGACCGGCACGGTGGCACCCTCAAAGTGGATGCCACCCTGTGCGCCGACGGCTGCACGGCCTGCGTCCCGGTTTGCCCGACGGAAGCGGTGACACGTCCCTGCGGGAAACCGGTTTCCCTCGACCTTGGGCGCTGTATTTTCTGCGCGGCCTGCGTCGGAGCGTGTCCGACCCGTGCCATCACGCAAACGGGCGACCACCGGGCGGCGGTCCGGCGGCGGGACGACCTCGTGCTCGGCGCGCCCGGCGCGGAAGAAGCCCGCCTCGCCGACGCGCTCGACACGAAGTTGCGCAGGCTCTTCGGACGTTCGCTCAGGCTGCGGCAAGTCAGCGCCGGGGGCTGCGCGGCCTGCGAGGCCGACACGAATGTTCTCGGCACCATCGGGTGGGATCTCTCGCGCTTCGGCATCCAGTTTGTCGCCTCCCCGCGCCATGCCGACGGGCTGCTCATCACCGGTCCTGTCACCAACAACATGGAGATCGCGCTCCGCAAAACCTACGACGCAGTGCCGGGCCCGAAGATCGTGATCGCCGTCGGGGCCTGCGCGATCGCGGGCGGCCCGTTTGTCGGCCATCCCGAAGTGCGCAATGGCGCGGACGCCCTCCTGCCCGTGGACCTCTACATTCCCGGCTGCCCCCCTCACCCGCTCACGATCCTCGACGGGCTTCTCCGCCTGCTCGACCGGCTCGAAAAAAAATGACGCCGATGGCTTTCAGGAGAAGGCGGGGCCTGCGGCCGGAGGCGGGAAAAGGAACGTGAACGGAAAGCCGGATCCGACCAACCACTTTTTCGCGCCAAGAATCCTGGCGGTCCTTTCGCGGGGATACGGGCGGGGCGACTTGGGATCGGACCTCGTGGCCGGGTTCACGGTCGGGATGATCGCTCTGCCCCTGGTGCTGGCGCTGGGCATCGCGAGCGTCCCTGCGGGAACGCAGACTCCCTTGTCGGCTCCGGCGATGGGCGTGATCACGGCCATCATCGCCGGACTCTTGATTTCCCTGCTGGGAGGGAGCCGCTTCCAGATCGGCGGGCCGGCGGCGGCGTTCGTCCCCGTCGTGCTCCTGGTGATCGAACAGCACGGCTTCGGCGGGCTCATGCTCGCAACCGTCATGGCGGGAATCATTCTGGTCATCATGGGGCTGGCCCGGCTGGGTGCCGTGATCAAATTCGTCCCGTGGCCGGTCACGGGCGGCATCACGACCGGCATCGCGGTCTCGATCCTGGCCACACAGGCGGGCGATTTGCTGGGCATCCATGCAGGCCCTCCTCCCCGTGCGTTTCCGGAAAGGGTCCAGTGGCTGTGGGAAAATCTCCCGCACGCGAACCCGGTCAACCTCGCGATCTCCGCAGGGTGCGTGGCCATCATTTTTTTCTGGCCCAGGCTCGGCATCAAAAATATCCCCGGCCCTGTCGTGGCCGTGCTGGCCGCCACGCTGGTCGTCCTGGTGGCGGGCCTGCAGCAGGGGTTCGACGTGGCGACCATCGGGGAAAAATACGGTGCGGACGCGATCCCGCCGAGCCTTCCCTCGCTCCATTGGCCCGGCTTCACGTGGAGCCAGGTCCGCGATCTCATCGGGTCGGCAACAGCGATTGCGCTGCTGGGGGCCACCGGATCCCTGCTCTCCGCCACGGTCGCCGATGGCATGACGGACGACAGCCACGACAGCAACACCGAACTGATCGCGCAGGGCGTGGCGAACATCGTGTGTCCGTTCTTTTGCGGTCTCCCGGCTGCGGGCGCGCTCGTCCGGACCTCGGCAAACGTGGCCAACGGGGCCCGCTCCCCGGTTTCAGGAATCGTCCACAGCGGGACGCTCCTGCTGGTGATCCTCCTGTTTTCCAAAGGTGCCGCGTTTGTTCCGGTCGCGGCCCTGTCTGCGGTGCTGGTGGCCGTCGCGTTCCGCATGGGGGAGTGGCACGAGATGACGCGGCTCGCGCGCATGCCGCGCAGCGATGCGGCGGTTTTTCTCGCCACGTTCGCGCTGACGGTCATCTTCGATCTGGTGATCGCCGTCGAGGTCGGGATGGTCCTGGCGGCGATCCTCTTCGTCAAGCGGGTCTCCCAGAGCACCGAGGTTTCGCGGGGCACCGAAGACGGAGTCCCCGAGACCCCGGAGCAGACGGCCCGGGGAAAAATCATTCCGAAAGGCGTGTTCGCCTACCGGGTTTCCAGCCCGTTTCTCTTCGGCGCGGCGGAAAAAATGGAGGACGCCCTGAAGGGGGTGAACAAAATGCCGGAGGTCCTGATCCTCCGCCTGCATCTTGTCGGCGAGATGGATGCCACCGCGCTGAACACGTTGGAAAGCATTACGGAACGAATGCGAAAACATGGGGGGGCCGTGATCCTGAGCGGGCTTCACCGCCAGCCGCTCGACATGCTGCTCAGCTCGGGGTTCGCCGAGGTGATCGGGCGGAAAAACCTCTGCGCGCATTTCGACGCGGCGCTCGCCAGGGCACGCGAAATTCTGAGAGGATGAGGGCTCACAGCGGGGGCGCGAGGATCCGGACGGCGGGATCTTCCTGGCGCTTGGTGCTGAAGATCCGGGCCGGGGCGGCGGATTTGATCTCGCAGCCTTTGAGGAGGAATTCCGGATAAAACCCGTCGCTCGCGGGCTCGTAAACGAGCTGGCCCGAGAAACCGCCGATCAACCGGTATTCGCAGTTGTTGTCGGCCCCGAGTTTTCCGGCCTCCCGGTCCGGCGCGAGTTTGACCTGCTCGTTCATCATGACGAGCTTGGCGGTCTTCCAGGGTTTGCCCGGCTCCCGGACCCATCCCCACATTTTGTAATCTTTTTTATACATCCTGCGCCCGATAAAATAATCCCCCGGCTGCTCGGTGAGAATGGCGGCGTTCATGGCCGCCCTCGGTCCGGCATCGACATCCACCGTCTCACAGCCAACCAAGACGAAGGCCAGAACCAACGCGGCAGGAAGGATTTTCATTTCGCAGTTCCAATTCAGCATTTCGCATTTCATAAAATCAGACCCCCGCTTTTTGAAGGAACGGTTTGAGCCAGTTGACAAGGGCGGGCTCGGAATCGATCCGGGCTTCGTGTGCGATCGGGAAGAGATACCAGTTTTCGGTGTGCGAGACCGATTCCCCCGGTGCCAGCGCGGCGAGCGGGCTGAGGGATTCGATCTCGAGCATCTCGTCGTTCGCGAACGTCTCGAAGTTGCACCCCCCGTCCGGGTAGACCGCCCCGGTGATATGGTCGAAGGTTTTGATGAAGAGCGAATCCTCGATGACGTAGGCGACCCACTTCTCCCGGTGTGCCAGCCCGAGCTTGGTCGGCGGAAATCCCCCGCTCTGCCGGAGGGTGAAAAATCCCCGGCCCAGGAGCCACCGCGGGTCGGTGAGGTCGGTGTATGGCCAGAGGACGATGCTGCGGTTCGGGAGAAGGTCGCGCGGGTGTTCGCCGGGCGGCGGTTGCGGGATGACCTCGAGCCCCCCCGGCTTCATGACGCTGAGCGCCCAGGAGGCGATCTGGATCGGCTCGTCCCCGTCGTTCCTCGCCGTGTGGCGGACGGTCACGTGGGAATCGTTGTCCGCCAGGGTGACGCCGAGGGTTTTCATGATCCGCCCGGACTGGGTCTGGAGCGAGTCGATCACGATCTCCTCGGTGAATTCCTCGATCCGGTAATCCACGGGACTGTTGTCGACGTGGTAGGAGACAACCTCGTCCTCGGGCGCGATCCAGAACCTGTGGCCCCCCCGGATTTTCCACTCCTCCTCGCCCGATGACCCGAGCTGTCCGTCGTAGTTTTTAAAGACGTTTTCCCCGCCCGGTCTTTTGTAGCTGAGGATCCGGGGGCCGACATCGAGCGTGACGATGACCTCCGCGTGATCGTTGGCCAGGAAAAGATTGCGGTTCCAACCGGCATGGGGAATGACTTCTTTTTTCATAGGGTAGGGAATCACCGCGCCACCGGGTGAATGCGGGGATACTCCACAAAACTTCCGGGGGCATCCAGCGTTTTCGGACCGGTTTGCAATCCGCCGGAGATCAGCGGGAGGTCAGGAACGCGCCTCCGACCTGCCCGCTCCAGCCGATGACCGGCACGATCGCGCTCCCCGCATGCTGCAGCTCCTGCCACGCGCAGAGGCACTGGAGAAGGCTCGATGCGGCGAACGCCTCGCCCGCAATCTGTTTTGGCGAAAGAAGCCGGGCTCCCGGGAAGCACTCCCGGACAACCGACTCCTCCATGCCCGCAGGCCCCTTGCCGGATGCGGAAATGACCGCGAGATCCGGCGTCTCCCCGGCGGCCAGCTCGTGGAATACCCGCCGGACCGTCTGCCTGGCGGACGAGTGCCGCCGGAGGGTCCTGCCCGGGTGGACCCGCGCGATCCTCACGTGCGCCGACGAGGGAGGGCCCAACACCAATGCGACAGCCCCCTCGGCAGGCACGGCGCGATTTTTGGAACCGGAACCCGCCAACTTCCACCGCCTGTATCCTTCGCACGTGATCCAATCCAGTTCCTCGGAAGCCACGACGAGGCAGCGGTCGGCCCCGCCGGAATGGATGAGGTCGGAAGCGGTGGAGAGGGCGTCCATTCCGGCGGATGCGTCATTGACCAGGGTCAGCACCACCCCGTCCAATCCCAGCATCGCCGCAACATGGCTGGCGGGCGCATTGTAAACTGTTTCCGGAAAAAGGAGCGGGCTGCCGGCACCTCTCGCCACCACCTCCTCATAAAACCTGCGCGTGTAGGTCACCGCACCGTCGGATGCCGCGAAAATCAACGCCGTCCGTCCGGCGGGAACCGGCCCCGACTGTTGGACCGCCTCTGCTGCTGCCGCACAGGCAAAATAGGAGATCGGGCCGGAGCGCCGCAAACGCGCGACGGCGGCGGATGGAATGTCGGGCAGGGCGGTCCTGTAAACTTCGACCGGACGCGGGCAGCCCGGTCCCTGCACGGATTCCCTCACGGGCATTTCGCCGGCGCGGATTTTTTCCCAGACGGTTTCCCAGTTCCGCCCGAGCGCCGTCACGCATCCGGCCCCGAGGATCGAGAGCCCGGCACCGGTCATGGCCGCCTCTCCATCAGGATGGTGGCGTTCGAACCGCCGAAGCCGAAGGAATTCGAGAGTGTCCGGTTCACTCTCGCCGGACGCGCCGTGTTCGCGACGATGTCCAGCCCGGAATCGGTCTCGCGGAGGTTGATGTTGGGAGGCAAAAATCCTCCCTCCATCGCGAGGATGCAGAACGCAGCCTCGATGGCACCCGCAGCCCCGAGAGCGTGCCCGGTCATCCCCTTGGTGCTGCTCACAGGAGCCGAGGGACACACGCGCCGGATGGCTGCCGCCTCGCTGGAATCGTTGAATGGCGTGCCCGTGCCATGCGCATTGATGTAGCCCACGTCCTCCGCCGTCCATCCGGCATCCCCAAGTGCCCGTTCCATCGAGAGCCTCGGTCCCCCGCCGGATGGCTCCGGCTGGGTGAGGTGGTGGTTGTCGTTGGCAAAACCCCAGCCTGCGACGGAGGCGCGCACGGCCTCCGGGGAGACATCTTCCAGCGCCTCGATCAAGAAGCAGGCCGCCCCTTCTCCAAGCGCGAGCCCCGTGCGGGCGGAGTCGAATGGCCGGCATTTCTCCGCTGTCGAGGCTTTGAGACAATCGAAACCGGCGAAAACCATTTCGGCCAGCGCATCGAACCCGAGAGCCATGACCCGTTTCGCCTGCCCGTGCCGGACAAGCCCGGCAGCGAGGCAGAGCGCATTGGTGCCGGAGGCGCAGGCGTTCGAGATCACCCGCACGGGCGCGTCAAAACCGAAGACCGCCGCCGCATCGATCACCGGCTGCTGGGGCATGTATCCGCGAACCAGGCGCCGCGCCATCCGTCCCGGCATTCCGGTTCCGAGCCCGCGCAAAAAGGCTTCCCCGAACTCCATGCCCCCGCCCGTTGTCCCGGCCACCACGACCTCCGGAACAAATCCGGGGTGCGAGGCCAGCGCCTCGTGCATGGCCAGCAGGACAAGCTTCGCGGCTCTCGGCCAGCTGCGGCTCGCCGCGTGCAAACCTTCCGCGACCGCCTCGAACTCCTCCGGCACCTGGCCCGCTGTCCGGGCTTGGAACGTGTCCACCGGAAAAATCCGGACTGCGGAAATCCCGTCCCTGCCGGCTCTCAATGCCTCCCGTGTCGCCGACACACCGCATCCCAGCGGGCTGATGCAACCCAGGCCGGTAATCGCCGGGCTCGCCCGCAGTGGCGCGGATCCCGTGGCAGATTCGGCAATCTCCATCCCGGGAAGCATTCAGTTCGCCGGAGGCACCGGCGGAGTCACGACAAACGGCTCTGCCGGGGAGGCCGTCGCGGAGGGTGCCGGGGAGGGGGTGGGAGAAGCGGTCGGCGTGGGAGTGGGCGTGGGAGTGGGCCAGGGTTTCACGAGGTTCGGCCATGTGTGGACCTGGCACTTTAATCCGCCCAGCTCCTGGACATACTGCTCGCACATGGTCCGCCAGGCCTCGAGATCGGGTGGCGTGTGCGGGTTTGTGGCCGTGCCCGGAAAAACCAGGTAGGCCACCTTGAGGTCGGTGACGGCACCCGACAAAGGCGACGAGCGGGCGTTGATCTCCCGGCAGATCAGGAGCGAGGCCTCGCCCAGCTTGAGCGACGGCCCCGCGTCGCCAAGCACCGCCGGGTAGGCCTTGCCGCCGTGGAGAACCAGCGCAAAATCGCCGATCGCGGGAGAGAACGGGTCGTCCTTGTCCCGCATCATGAACCCCGGCAACACGATGAACGGGTCGGTCTCGGAAACGAGAAAACTCCATTTCTTCAGGTCGAAGATCCTCCGCTTCGCCAGGCCGATACCCTCTTCGATCTCTTTCTTCCGCGAGACGGGAACTCCCCCGCCCGCCAATTCCGATTTGAGCAAGTCGAGCCGGGACTGCTCGACGGAAAGAAACGGGTTCTCCCTCCCGGTCAGCTTCGGCCAGCGGTAGCTCGTCTGCGGAAGAAAATACTGGGACGAGCCGTCGACCACGACATTCCGGTCCCCATCCGAACCGTCCACATTGACGTCCATGTCGCCCACCGCCAGGAGCGCGCGCCTTCCCGTGGCCGGATTCTGCAATGCCAGGATCGTCTCGCAGTCGTAGAAGTTGTCGCGGGAAAGGATGGCGTCGAGCCTCCCGATCTCGCGCTCGATTTGCGCGAGCTTCAACGCATACAGCCTCTCGAAAAACGGCGAGACTTTCGACCCCGCGAGGATCTGGTCGAAATCGGCGAACATCCCGGGCAACAACGGGTCGTTTTTCAAAAAATCCTTCGCGGACGTGCCCGGGCTGGGGAGGCGGGCGCTCACCGTGATCTGGACTTCGTAGGCCCCGGGATCCCGCCTGTCCTGCGAGGCCAGTTCGGGGCCCTTTTCCGCAACCAGCCGCGCCTGGAGCGAGAGCCCGTTGAAAAGTTTTGCGGTGGGGAGCGGTTTGCGGGAGATCGCGGGAACAGGGGTGGGAGTCGGAACCGGCGTCGGCGTCGGCGCGGGTGTCGGGGAGGGAGTGGGCGCGGGGGACGGAGGAACACGCCGGGGACAACCCGCAAGGAGCAGTCCCGCCAGAACAAATCCGAAAAGGCCGGAAATCCTGAATGCTTGGCGCACGGGATCGCACATGGGGCGAATGGCCCGGTGCCGGGCACCCGGATCAGGTGTGCGCGATAAACGCCGAATAAACATCGGGCGGGATGTCCAGCATCTTGTAGTCGCTTGAAGAGACGAAGAGCAGGGTCTGTTTCCCGCGGCCCAGCACATGGCCTGCGGAGTCGAAGATCTCGTGCTCGAGAGTCGCGAATTTCCTGTTGTAACCGGCCACGCGGATCTTCACGCTCACGGTCTCGAACTCCCGCGTCTCCCGCACGAACTTGTGCTCGAACGAACGGGTCAGGATGTAATACGGCGTGCTCTTCAGGTTGAACTTCGGCATCAGGCGGTTGAAGAAAAGCTCGCGCGTTTTCCCGACCCACATCGCATACATTCCGAAATAGACGTTGCCGACGGAATTGGTGTCCCCATACGTCGCCACGAAGGAATGCACGAACCATTTGCCTTCGAAGTGGCCTCCGAGGTTGTGCGTGAACGCGGCGATGTCGTCCACCGTCGGGATCACATGCACCGGGCCCGCAGGACCGTCCGGCGGGCCCATCACGGCCCCGGCACTGGGAGCGGACCCGGAGACCGGCGCATCCAGCTCGTCCTTGCCGCTCAGGAATTCCTCCGACGAGCTCGGCTTGATCAGCAGCCAGACCACGTAGCCGAGCGGAAGCAACGAGCCCACGATCTGGAAAAACGGGGAGCGAAGAAAATACCCGTAGGAAAAGATCACCACCGCGAGGCTCCCGATGCAGAACATCTTGATCTGCGGGATCGCGTTCGCCCGGCTCACGAGGTAGCAGCGGACGATCGCAAGGGTCGAATACCCGACGAAAAACGTCGCGTAAAAAATCATGAAAAACTCGAGCTCGAATTTGAGCAGCGCCCCCACCAGGGCCACGACCCCGCAAAGCAAAAATACCGGGATGGGCGACGTGAGGAGCTTCGGGGAGACGAGCGAAAAAATCGGGTGGTTACTCGTCTTCGCGTTCGACTGCAGGAACCAGCGCAACGCGACATACCCGCTGTCCAGCGTGGTGAGCACGCAGATGGAGACGAAGATCCCGTAGGCCGCAAAGGTCCAGGGGCCGGCCCGCGAAAAGAAGCGCATCAGGATTTCCTCACCGTAATTGTGGCCGGTGATCCCCACGCGGATGAACTCCGCAGCCCCCCAGTTCAGCGCCCAGACGGTCATCAGCCCGTGGAACATGAGCAGGAGAAAAAACAAAACCGAACCGATCCAGTATCCGGCCGCGATCGAAACCCGCTCGCGGTGCATCTGGATCGCGCGCTGCCATTGCTGGAGATCCAGCCACGGGCCGACGAGAAAGCCGATCATGATCGGCACGGCATACCCCCAATAATTCCAGTCGTTCGTCGGCAGCTTGGGAAATGAGAGCGGTCCGGTTCCCTTCGTGGCCGCGAAGAGGATCAGGAAGGCGATCGCCGGGGCCATCAAAAGAAACAGAACCCCGTGGCTGAACTTGATGCGCTTGATGTCGAATTCCTCGCCGAAAAGAATCGAAGCCGCCAGGACCACCAGCAACGTCAGCGGCAGGTAGAGCATCCAGGGCTCGAGACCCAGCGGCTGCCACACGTAGCGCAAAAAGGCGAAGATCGTCAGCGTGATCGCCAGGATCTGGTAGAGGAAAAAAACCAGCCGGAACGGACGCGACCAGGTCGAAAAAAATTGGGCCAGCGACTCCGAACCCGGCTGCCGACGCGCCAGGTGATGGGTCACGAGCCCGAAACAGAGAAGCCCCAGAAAATTCGGGACCGCGAACGTCAGCAGGCCGAAGACTCCGAACTGCGTGGTGAACTGGACCGAAAAAAACAGCCCCAGCCCCCACATCCAGGACAGGGCCACGGAGTTTCCCCAGAGAATCGTGCCGAACCAGCGGGGAAGATTGGACGTCGAAGAAGAGGCCATGAACTCCAAGCTCATACCCTTTCCCATTCCGGTCTGCAACCCGTAACAAGACACCCAAATCCGCGCGTAACGCCAACGATGGGAGGGCGAACCTCCGTGTGAGCCCATTTATTACGGCTCAGACGGAGCTTCGCCCTCCCAGGACGGAGCCCTCCCAGGACGGAGCTTCGCCCTCCCTCGCGTCATCGACTGCTCGTCGACCGCTCCCCGGGATTTTTCTTGTCAGGGATTTTTCTTTGCACACCCGCGGGGATTGCGGTAGCCTTCCCTCCCCTTTCCCGCAGCCTTAGCTCAGTTGGTAGAGCATCACCTTGACATGGTGGGGGTCACAGGTTCGAGTCCTGTAGGCTGCATTCCAGAAAACGCCAGCGTTCTCGCGCGGGGGCGTCGGCCGCGTGTCAGGGGCGGTTTTTCCTGCGGGCGATGGCTCCTATTTTTTGGGGGCGCTTCCGGTGGTGACGTCGGCCAGCGTTGTTCCTACAACGAGTTCGTCCACGGTCATTGTGATGTTGTGACTCGCGAAGTTTCCGGAGAACACCTCAAATTTGCAACTTTCTCCGAGGTTCACATTTCCGCTCTTTGGAGAAGAAGCTGTTTGGACTTGTGCAAACTTCGAAAGACCTTCTTCCTTTGCCCCGTCCTTGCACCACGCTTCAAAGCTGCTTTGATCAAAGATCCAAAGCGTGGCCTGCATCAGACCGGCCTCGTTCTTGAAAGCTTTGGCAACCGCGAGAAAGACGGTTTCCGCGAACGGGTCAAATCGAGTCAGAACGCCCTCCGGCGCGCCAAGGCCGATTCCGGCGACGTTCGTAAATTTGTCGTTCCAATTGGGCGCGATGACGAGATCGCCCACCTTGAGCCCGACGAAAGTCGAACCATTGTTGTTCGTCGGAAAGTCAGCGGCAAACTTGAAAAGAAAACTGCAATAGAATGGCGGCGAAGGCGCGCCGCTCAATTTGGCCAGCAGCGTTTCTGTCGTGGGCATTCCATTTTGCGCGCTTCCCGCCGTGGCGCTTATCACCGCCGCGCCGCCGCTTACGGGATGAAAGTTCCGCTCAAAACCCAGGCCGACGGCCGAAAAATGGGCGGACCCCGTCCCGTCGCTTCCGGCGAAGGTGTTCGTTTTGATGCTGGCGCTGTATTTTCCCGAAAGCCCGGTCGCCGTGACCGGGGTGCCGGTCAAGGGGGTCTCGTCGGCCAGCGAATACGCGAACGGCTCGTAAACGAGAATGTCGGCGCGCGAGACCGCCGCCATCGCGAGCGCGGCCAGCGCCGCAGCCAGGAAGTTTGGAAGGTTTGCTTTCATGGTTGCTCTCGATGCATCGGACCGGCTGCGCGCGGCGGGGGAAAAAGCGGTTTCTCTCATGGGTCGTTCCGGGGGGGCGTGTTTCTTCGTGGTTGGCCGACAGGCCCCTCGATCTCGGGCCGATCATCTGGCATGGCCGACAGATTCCCAATAAAAAAGCGCACCTATGTCTGAATTTGGCTTACCGATATCCCCCCCCGATGTGCCGGAAACGCGCGTTGGTGGGGTGCCCGCTAACGGGGTCTGCGCGGGGGGGAGGTTGAGGCCCGCACGACCAAATGCGGGGTCACATGGATTTGCTGGACCTCGGAGGCGTGTTTGACCTGGCGCATGCGGATTCTCCGGATCAGCAGGTCCACGGCAAGCGATCCGAGCTGGTAAAAATCCTGCGAAACCGTGGTCAGGGGACGCTGGCAGGTTTCACCGGCCTCGATTCCATCGAAGCCCGTGATGGAAAGTTGCTCGGGCACATCGATGCCGCTCTGGAGGCAGATGCGGATCAGTTCGATGGCGACGGCATCGTGGCTGCAGCAGATCGCCGTGACGGAGGGGTCTTTGCGCCGGATATTTTTAAACAGGTCCGGCAGCCCTTCCTCGTCGTTGCCGGGGATTTGGTAAATCCGTTTTTGCGACGGGGAGGAAAACAGGAGGGACGAGACATGCCGGTAGGCCTCGCACCGTTCCTCCAGGTTCGGGATGGAGATCTTCCTGGTCAAATACGCGACCTGCCTGTGCCCGAGATCGGAGAGATGGCCGAGGATCGCCCGGATCCCGGCAAAATTGTCCACACCCACGAAGTCGAAAGGCCCCCAGTTGCAGTCGTTCACGACCAGCGGGATGTTGCGTTGCGCGACCTGCTGGAAGAGGTCCAGATAGGAATGCCCGGGATGCGGCCAGATCACGATCCCGTCCGGTTTGAGTTTGAGAATCTCCAGCATTTGCTCGCGCTGTTGCAGGCCGTCCAGCGAAAGCATTGGCGTGAAGCCGACCTTGGCCAGGTGGCAGACGTCGTGCGCGGCCTCGATCAGGTTGTGGGAAACCCGCTGCTTTCTGTGCAGCGGATGCGGGCAAAGAACGCCGATGTGATACGTCTTGGCCGCGAGGAGCGGCGCTCCGGCGACATACAGCTTGTATCCGTCGCGCCGCAGCATCCCCTCCGCAATCAGGCAGGCGATGGCCTTGTTGACCGTCGGCCGCCCCATGCCGAACAGGGCCGCAAATTCCCGCTCCGGCGGCAGCCGGTCGCCGTAGCGGAGATTTTTGTCGCCGATAAAAAGGCGCAACCTGTTCGCGGCTTCCTGATACTGGAACGAGGAGGAGACGGGGTTCATTGGTCCGGTGGAATGCGATGGAATAAAAAACGGTAAGCCAAATCAAAACATTTTCCCAACGAATCTTTGATGGAGGTTCAGGGGGGTGCTAATTTGCAGATGTCTCCTCCAATTGAATGACCAAATCCCATTCTCCAGTTTTTCGTCGGCCTGAGAGCCCCCGCTGCCAGCCAGCCGGAGGCCGCGCCGCCTTCACTTTGACGGAGCTGCTGGTGGTGATGGCGATCATGATCACGCTGATGGGGTTCGTGGCTCCGGCCTTCACGGGGATGAAGGGCGCGGGGGACGTGACCAAGGCGGCCTACGATATTGCCGGGGCCCTGGAGAACGCTCGTTCCTACGCAATCGCGAAAAACACGTATGTGTGGGTGGGATTTTTCGAGGAGAGCGCGGCGGCGTCCGTTCCCGGAACCGCCGGGACGGGGCGGGTCGTGGTGGGGGCGGTGGCGTCGCGCGACGGAACGAAGATTTACGATCCCGCCAGCCCCGCCGCCCTGCCGGGGAACTCGCTGGTCCCGGTCAACAAGCTGGTGAAGCTCGACAACATGCACCTGAAAACATTCTCTGCGGGAACGGGGACGGGCGGCGGCTTCGATGCCCGGCCGACGGTGAGCGGAAGCGGCGCGCAAATCGGAGACGACCTGGCTTCCGGAGCTTCGCTGACGCCGTTTACCACGGGACAATACAAGTTCACGAAGGCCATCGAATTCAATCCCCGCGGCGAGGCGAGGATGAACAACGCGGGCAGCTCCCTCCAGCCGGTGGTCGAAATCGGTTTGCAGCCCGCGCACGGGGAATCCGCGGATACCGCAAACAAAAATGTGGCGGCCGTGCAGGTCACGGGGGTCGCCGGAAACGTAAAAATTTACCGGCGGTAAGGATGCGCCATCTGGCAACCCGGAGTGGTTCCCCCCCGATTTTTTATCCGTGTTTATCCGCTTCCATCCGTGGCTCACTTCCCGTGTCATGTCCTCCGGTTTTATGCCTTTCTTCGCGCGTTGCCGAAGCTCCGCTTCGCCCTTCGGGCTGCCTGCGGCTGGCTGTCTCCCTTCGGTCGGCTCGCGTCTTTGCGTGAGACGATCCGGGTTTTCGCTGGTCGAGGTGACGCTGGCGCTGGGGGTGGCGGCGTTCTGCCTGGTCGTCGTTTTCGCGCTGATCCCCGTGGGCATGAAGAGCAACCAGGCCGCAGTCGAACAGACCTCCGCCAACGGGCTCCTCTCCGCAGTGCTCGCCGACCTGCGGGCCACGCCGGCGACCATTCCCCCGGGAAACCAGACGGCCTCGCAGCAGTTTGCCATCGCCATCCCCGCCAACCCGGTGGCCGCAAACCAGACAGCCACGCTCTATTTCAACAGCGCCGGGCAGGTCGTGGCCGCCAGCGGGCCGGATTCCCGCTACCGCCTCACCGTGAGTTTTCCTCCCAACGGATCGAATGCGAAATCGGCGACCTTCCTGAACCTGAAAATCAGCTGGCCGCCCGCCGTGGACCCCGTGCTGGCGGAAACGGATCCGGCCAGGCCGCAACCTTCCGGTTCCGCGCAAATCTTCGCCGCCCTCGACCGGAATTGACATGAAGGCCGACGATTTCAGGTTTCAGGTTTCAGGGTTCCGCCTTACCGCTTCCGCCTTCAGCCTCATCGAGATGCTTGTTTCCGTGGCGGTGCTGGCGCTGCTGATGGTTCTGATCGGCCAGATTTTCACCGCGGCGACGGCCGTGACCGGGCTGAGGAGCAAGCGGATGGATGCCGACGCGCAGGCGCGGGCGATCTTCGGGCGGATGGCCATCGATTTCGGACAGATCGTGAGGCGTGCGGACGTGGACTATTTCCTGAAATCCTCGGCGGCCGACCCCTCCGGCAACGACAACCCGCAGCCCGGCAACGACCAGATGGCATTTTACAGCCAGGTGCCCGGTTATTCCACGGCAAATGCGGCGACGCAAAGCCCGGTATCGGTGGTGGCATGGCGGATCAACGCGGACACCAGCGGCCCTCACTTCAACCAACTCCAGCGCCTCGGCACCGGCCTGCAAAGGAGCGGGGCCTCGGCGATGGCCTTTTCCGGGGCGGACGGCCCGCTCAATTCCGCGACGGCAAACAATAAGATTTCCGGCAACTGGCCTGTCGCCACATCCCCGGATAGCCCGGACTCCAGCTACGAGAGCGCGGGGCCGCAGGTTTTCCGCATGGAATACCATTACCTGCTGCGCGGCCAGACGGTCGCCGGAACCGCCTACTCCGCCCAGCCGAGCGAGACGCCTTGGGACGCGCGCATCCCCGGGCATGCGGCCGTGGATGGTTTGCGCGACGTGGCGGCCATGACGGTCGTCATCGCGGTCGCCGACCCGAAGAGCCGACAACTGGTGACGGACACCCAACTCAAGGACCTCGCCGACAAAATGCAGGATTTTTCTGCGGCGACCATGCCGGAGCCCGGCGATCTCGAGGCGCAATGGCAGACGGCCATCGAAGATCCCGCCAACGGCATCCCCAAAGCCGCCGCCTCAGCCCTGCGGGTCTATCGCCGCTCCTTCCCCCTTCCCTCCACCCCGTGAACCATTTCAAATTCCAAATCCCAAATCCCCCATCGCGGCATTCACGCCGCGAGCGAGGCGTCGCACTCGTGGTCGTCCTCGCGCTCGTGGTCCTGCTCACCGGCCTGGTCGTCACTTACTTTTCGCGCTCCATGTGGGACCGCCAGATGTCCAACAGCAGCCTGCACCAGGCCCTGGCGGACGATCTGGCCCGCAGTGCGCTGGACATCGTCACCGGCGATTTGAAGCAGGAGATGGCGGAGGGATCAATGGACAACAAGGCCACCGTTGACGACGTGACGATCTACACGCCGGACAAGCCGGAATACATCGTTCCTGTCAGGAACACGCCGACCAATCCCACCCCCGCGCTCCTGCGCATCAGCGGGACGACCTCCATCGCCGCTCCCGGCGCGGACCATCCCGCCTCGGGCGCGATCTCGACAGCCGCTTCGGCCAACGGCAGAAGCATCACCCCGGCCCGCTGGAACAAGCATTACCTGCTCCCGCTCGCCGACCCGGCCAAACCCACCGACACCACGCCGGTCAGCTCCGGCACGACCGCGTTTACTCCGCCGAGCTGGGTCTATGTGACCGGGACCGGACCCGTTACGCTCACGGTGCCGGACAAATCCGTCATCGGCCGTTATGCCTATGCCATCTACGACGAAGGCGCGCTGCTGGATGTCAATGTGGCGGGATTTCCCCGCGATACCGCAACCACCACGATGCCGACGGAATACTCGCCCAAGGGTGCCCTGGCGTTCGCCGACCTCACGCAGTTGAAGGACTCCGGCGGCAACCCGCTCCTCACCCAGGCGGGCGTCAACAACCTCGTCGGCTGGCGCAACTACGCCTCCCTGCGCAATGCCGCCGGGCAGCCCTCCGGCGCGTTTCCGGCGCTCACCTTCACCGACTCAACGGTCCAGACTCCCTACAAAAACTTTGTTTTCTCGAACACCAACGGATTCCTGAAAGTCAGCGGCACGCCTGACGCCACCGGCCAGACCGACCAGGCCTTCCTCTCCCGCCAGGACCTCATCAGCTTCTGCCTGGCCTCCGGCACGGCAAACTTCAACCCCAACGCCCTGCAATACCTCGGCACCTTCTCCCGCGCCCTCAACGCGCCTTCGTGGAGTCCGACCGCAACAACAGGCAGTCCCACCGGTAACACCATCGACTATGCGGGGCAGGCGGACGCCAGTTCCAGCGCGAACCGCAACCTCGCCAATGTCCGCGTGCAAACGGCCTTTACCCGCCCGGACGGCTCCGCCGCAAGCACCGGCGAACCGCTGCTCAAAACCCGCTTCCCGCTCAGCCGACTGGCCCTGGTGACCGACTCGGCCACGGCGGCAGCCGGTTCGGATATTGAGAAATATTTTGGCCTCACCCGTGCGACAGCGGGAGGGACCGCTTGGACATATCGGAGCGGAGCCGCGACCATCCTGACCCTGGACCAAGTCGCCCAAGCGGGGCGGGAACCCGATTTCTTCGAGCTGCTCAAGGCCGCGATCCTCAATGGCTCGCTGGGAAAATACAGCGAAACAGACTACTCCCTCGTCACCAAAACCTTCGATCAAAACAAGGACGCGCAGATCATCCAGATCGGAGCCAACCTGCTCGACCAATACGATGGCGACAACGATCCGACACCAATTAAATTCGCCACCCTTGATCCGGTCTACGGCCTGGAGAATTTGCCCTACATCGACCATGTCTATGGCACCATTTTCCGCCCCAACCGGGGCGATCCCCAGTATCCGACGGTCGAAGGCTGGCTTCAATTCGGGTTGTGGAATCCGCATGCAAACGCCTCAACGGCGGCATCGTCCAACTTCCGGATTCTGGGGACGGATGGAAAACTCTATCTCGAAGCCAGCAACGGCCCGAATTATTACTCTCCCCAGCAAAGTCTGGCCGGGCAATCCTTGGAGTTCACAGCCACGGGTGCGGACTTCGCCGAACCCCGGCTCCTGGTTCCCGGCACGTCCATGACCGGAGCAGCCGCCTTCACTGGCGTTCCCATCACCGCCATTAGTAGTCCCGGCTATTATTTTGGCGCCGCTTCCCAGCCTTCATATGCTCCCTCGACCACCGACGCAGCCCAACTGTTCTATTCCCCTTGCTATCTGGCCGGTTTCTATGCGGGAAGCCTTGTCAATCCGAACACGGGCGATTACCCGAAAGACAAGAACATCACGGGCGTCGCGACGGATCCGAATCCTCTCTCTTATTATCATGCCCGTGGCGCTCTGGGCGCCGGAGGCAAATACCCGACCTTTGATCTCCAATACAAGGACGCTTCAGGCAACTGGCGGACTTATGAAACCATTCAGGTGACAGGCCTGTATTTGGATCAGGGCTTTGGGGGCACGCTGCCGGGTTACAAAAGCTGCACGAGTTGGGTCAATGGGCGATACGGTCTCGCATCGGGTTGGGGGGATGGAACCGGAAGCGGGCCGCTGGCGGGAACCGGGGTGGCCTACGGAAAAACCGCGCTCTCCAGCATGGACCCCCGCACGAAGCGGGGCGGCATGGTTCGTCTTATCGGATACAACAACGAAATCATCGTCGCCAATGGCAGCATTCGGCCCAGCGGGTCGGCCAATCGTTTTGATTCCGCGGCACTTAGCAACAAGGGATTCCCCATCAATCCATCGGGCGGCACGATGTGGCACTGGTGGGCTGGAAATAGCAAATTTCAACCCGCCCGGCTGGCGGACAACCTCTCCACCTTATCCAGCCATGTCACCGATCTTGACGGCGTGAACCGGCGCGGTGACGGGGACGAGACGAACAAGGCCTCTCCCTTGTGGCAAAGCAGCGCCAGCGTGACAACGGCGGGAGTCAAAGCGATGCGCCCCGTCCTGCTCAACCGGCCCTTCCGTTCCGTCGGCGAGATGGGATGCGCCATGCGGGGCGATCCGTGGAAGTCGCTCAATTTTTTCAGCGCGGACAGCGCGGACGCGGCGCTGATGGATGTTTTCAGCATCGACGACGAGCCTGTTGTGGCCGGGCGGGTGAGCCTGAACACGCCGCACGCATCAGTTCTCACCGCCATTCTGACGGGCGGACTCAAGGCCGACGACGGAACGGCGAACCCTCCCGCCCTTTCGGCTTCCGAGGCGGCCAACATCTCGGCCGTCATTCTCCAGGAACAGGCGACCGCCCCGTTTCAAAACGTGGCGGAGCTCGCGACACGGGTCGGGGACAAGGTGGCGAATCAGTTCAGCAAGACGCTTTCCGGCTCCAGCGATCCGAATGACGGCTATGTCAAAGCCAGGCGGGAATCCGCAACCCGCGCGCTGGCGGATGTGGCCGACACGCGGACGTGGAACCTTCTGATCGACGTGATCGCGCAGACCGGCGCTTTTCGCCTGAATGCGACAGACCTCACCAAGGACTTCATCGTCCAGGGCGAGCGCCGCTACTGGCTGCACGTCGCCATTGACCGCTTCACCGGCGAAGTCCTCGCCAAACAACTGGAACCCGTCTATGAATAACCTCTCTTCACGCCTCGCCGCGCGACTCCTGGCCTTGGCCGCCTTCTCCCTCGCCTGCCCATCCGCCTATCCCCAGCAGGCCAACACCGCGCCCGAAAAACCGTCGCCGCCTCTGGTGACCACTCCGCCGGACCGCGCCCACTGGAAAATCACCCCCAATCAAATCAAAAAACAAATGCCCGCAGATGCTCAGGAAAATCCTGAACTTCTGGAAATCGAAGCGTGGAAGACGCCTTCCGTCGCACGCGTGATCCAGCAATGGGGCAATGGAAAGGCATCCGAAAGTTGGATTGCCGACGGCTACCTCCTGCACAAATTCCCAGCGCTGCCGGATATTTACGTTACACCACTTAGTTTACGTTCATCCGTCCAGGACGACGGCATGTCGGACTTTAACGCCGTCTATCCGGGGTTCACCTGGCTGGACCTCAAATATTACACCGGCGTGATCCCGCTGGGCGGAAAGAAATGCCATCACTACGCCGATCCGGAAAACGACCGCGAGGCCTGGGTGGACGCGGAGACGAAGGCGCCGGTCGCGTATCGCAACGGCGCGTCCAACTTTGTCTATGCGTTTCTGGCGCCTCCCGCGCAGGACCCCACCATGCCGGAGGCGTTCCTTCGCGAGTTGCAAAACTACAAAAAAGCCGATTCGCAATAACCCCCCTCATTTTTTTCCTGCCTGAGACTTCCATGCTGCCATCCCATCATCTTCCTCAACTGATTCTCAACCGCATTGACGGAGCGGTCCGCCGCCTCCGCGAGGAAATTTGGGAAAATATCACGCCGGCGCGGGTCTCGGCCACACCATTCGGTCCGGAACAGAGGGGCATTGATGAAGCCCGGTGTCTGCCGCTGGAAATGGTGGCCCCCTGTTCCTTTTGGGGCCGACTATTCGACCAGCGGTGGTATCGGGTGGAGGCGGATAAGGCGGCGGATCCGCTATGGCTGAACTGGCGCAGCCAGAGCGAGGACACGCTCTACGTGAAGGGCGAACCGTGGTTCGGCTTCGACGTCGGGCATCGTCATGTCCGCCTGCCGGAGGAAGCGGGAGAGATTTGGGTCGAGTCGAACTGCATCCAGAGCGCGATCTGGCACCCGGAGGCGGCGGCGATGGATGCGGCCGGTTCGTATTTCGAAGGCGCGTTTTTCTGCCGGAGAAACGAGGAGGCCTGGCAGGCTTATCACGATCTCAAATGCCTGTTCGATCTCGCTGCCGACCAGCGCGGGCGTGAAGACGGTCGGCTCTCGCCCGGTGTCGTGCCGTTCGGTTTGCAGGCCCCAATGGAGCGGTTCACGCCGACCCTGCGCATTCTGCTGCGCATCATGAACGAGGCGGTGGATGCCTGGGACGCCACGGGGACTCTGGAGGCGCTGCGCTCCCGTCTTGCGGAGGGCTACCGGGAACTGCGGATGGACAAGCGGTTCATGCGCTGCGTGCTCACCGGGCACGCGCACATCGATCTCGTCTGGCTGTGGCCGGAACGGCTCGGCGAACTCAAGGCCGTCCACACTTTTTCCACGGTCAACCGGCTGATGGAGGACTATCCGGAATTCCGCTTCGCCTACAGCCAGGTCGCCAGTTACGAAGCGGTCCGACGACGGGCGCCCGGCCTTTACGAGCAAGTCTCAAAGCGCATGCGTTCCGGCCAATGGCAGGCCACGGGCGCGATGTATGTGGAGTCCGATACGATCCTCGCGTGCGGCGAGGCGCTGGCGCGCAGCTTCCTGCTCGGCCAGAAAGGCTTCACGGAAATCAACGGGCGGCCCGCCACGCTGACGTGGCTGCCGGACGCTTTCGGCTACTCCGCCTGCCTGCCGCAGATCATGGCGCAGACCGGCGTGAAATATTTCTACACCACTAAGGTCACGTGGAATTCGATCAATCCCTTCCCCTACAGCAGCTTCGTCTGGAGGTCGAACGGCTCGGAGGTGATCGGCCACATCACCCGCGACGCCGGCTACAACACGTTCGTGCAGGTGCCGGAAATCCGCGCCTGCGTGCTCGGGCACCAGCAGGGAGACATCCATCGGGAATGCCTGCTGCCCACGGGATTCGGCGATGGCGGGGGCGGTCCGACGGATGAGATTTGCGAGCGCGCGCGCCGGCTGGGCTCGCTGCCCGGAATGCCGGAGCTGGCGTGGGACCACCCGGAGGCGTTTTTCGACCGCCTGGAGCCGCTGCGCGACCGCCTGCCGGTGCATCAGGGCGAGTGTTATCTCGAGTTCCACCGAGGCACCTACACGACGCATGGCAATCTCAAGGAAGCGTTTCGCGGGCTGGAGCGCGCCCTGCATTCCGCCGAGGCGGTCGCCGCCGCCACGGGCAAACGCTGGGACATGGAGCCGGTCTGGAAGCGGCTGGTTTTCGCACAGTTTCATGACTACATCCCCGGAAGTTCCGTGTGGGATGTCTATCTGGAGGGGATTCCCGAACTCGAAGCCCTCGCGGGGGAGCAACTCCAACAGGCGCGCGCCGCGCTGGAAGGTTCGGGCCGGGATTGCATTTTCAACCCGCACCCGGTCGGGGTGAAACGCTGGGTCGGGCTTCCCGATGCGGGGCGAAAGGTTTGGATGACGATTCCGCCGCTGGCCGGCGCGGAAATCCTCGAAGAAAACGCGCCGGAGCCGGTGCGAACCGAGGGCCGGACGGTTTCCAACGGCCTCGCCGAATTTCGTATCACCGGCGAAGGCTGGATCGACCGGCTTGTCTGGGAGGGCATGGAGGTTCCCATCGCGGCGCCGCTCGGGCAGTTGGTCGCCTATCCCGACCGCGCGGCAAATTTTGAAGCGTGGGACATTGATCGTCATGTGCTTTCGCTGGGAAAGCCGTGCGTGGAAAAGGCGGAGATCGAAGCGTGGTCGCCCGATCCCCGCCGGGCCGGATTCCGCGTCCGCCGCCGCATCGGACGCGCCAGCGAGGCGAGCGTCGTTTTCTTTCTCGAGGCGGGAAGTCCGCTGCTGCACATCGAGGTCACGCTTGACTGGCGGGAGCCGGAGACCCTCCTGAAAATCGTGTTCCCCACCGAGTATGCGGCGGCGAACGCCCGTTTTGGCGCGCCGTTTGGCAGCACGCTGCGCTCGCAGGTTCCCGACGGCCTGATCGCGGAGGCGATGTGGGAGGTGCCGTTCAGCCGGCATTTTTCGCTGTTCGACGAGGGCGAGAGGGAGGGGCTTTTTGTGGTCAGCGAGGCGAAATACGGCGTTTCCGTGCGGAGCGGCGTGGCGGGCGTCAGCCTGGTGCGCAGTCCGCGGGTCACCGGCCTGGATGGATCGCATCGCTCGGTGTGGCCGGAACATCTGACCCGGCTGGAACGTCCCGGTTCCTACAGCGACATCGGCGCGCATCACATTCGCCTGGCGATGGGGCGCTACGACATCACCCTGCCCCGGGAGGCGCAGCCCGCCGCTGTCGCCGAAACGCTTTTCACCGATCCGATCCCCTATCGCGGGGAGCCTATCCCCTCTGCTCTCGGGACCATCGAGGGCGGAGAGACGCTCGTCCCCTGCTGGGCGGCGCCGCTGCCGGAGGGCAAATGGGTTCTGCGTCTGCACGAAGTGGCTGGCCGTCGCGGAACGATCCGCCTCGCGCCGCCGCCGGGCTGGACCCTGCAAAAGACCGATCTCGGCATGCGCTTTCTGGAAAACCTGGACGAGGACAACACCCTGCGGTTCGAGCCCTACCAGGTCGCGAGCGTGCTCTTCAGTCCAATTTCCAACACCAACCAACACCCATAAAAAACAACCCAGACACGAATGGTGCTAACTTAAGCAACGTGGAGCAGGCGTCCCGCCTGCTATGCTCTCTACAAGCAGGCAACCGGGACGGCTGCCCCATGTCCCAAAACTGCCTTAAGTGAGTGCCATTCAACCCAGACACCACTTATAACATCATGAACATCCCTCGTATAAAAATGACGGATTTGCGCACCGCCTTCGTCCGTCACCTTCGCCTGCTTTGTCTCGCCGGTGCCGCCACCCTCCTGGCGTCTTCTCCGCTGCGGGCGGACAATCTCCTCACCAACGGCGGCTTCGAGGAAGGAGCCGCTTCCTGGTGGGGGCCGGGGATGAAGACCGGCGGCATCGTGCCGGAAAGCCCGGCGGAAGGAGTCAACTGCCTGAAAATCGCGGAAAACTATGTTTGCCGGGACAAGATAGCGGTGGCGGCGGGAAAAAACTACAAGATCAGCATGAAGATCCGCGCCGACGGCGCGCCGGAGGGGGCCGTGTATGTCCAGTTGAGCTATCGCGGACCCGGGCTGAAGCCCGGCTGGTATGGACCCGCCAACGCGAGTGTCGGGGGCGCGACGGAAAAGGCACTCTTCGTCACCGGCGGGACCGGGGCGTGGAAGGAATTTTCGACCGTCGTCACCGCGCCGGCCGGGGCCGACCAGATGCTTGTCTATCTGCGCAAGGTCGCCGACACGGCGGGAACGGCCTCTTTTGATGATGTCAAAATCGAACCGACCGACGAGGGTCCGGCGGCAGCGGCTCCTGCTGCGGCGGGCGGTGCCGCTCCCGGAGCCAAGGGCAACTTGGCCGTCAATGCGGGATTCGAAAATGCCTCGGGCGGCTGGTGGGGCCCGGGGATGAAGACTGGCGGCATCGTGCCGGAAGGTCCGGCGGAGGGAGCCAACTGCCTCAAGGTCGCGGAAAACTTCGTGTGCCAGGACCGGATCGCGGTGGCGGCGGGAAAAAACTACAAGATCAGCATGAAGATCCGCACCGACGGCGCGCCGGAGGGGGCCGTGTATGTCCAGTTGAGCTATCGCGGGACTGGAGTGAAGCCCGGCTGGTATGGGCCAGCCAATGCGAGTGTCGGGGGTGCGACGGAAAAGGCACTCTTCGTCACGGGCGGGACCGCGGCGTGGAAGGAATTTTCGACGATCGTCACCGCGCCGGCCGGGGCCGACCAGATGCTTGTCTATCTGCGCAAGGTCGCCGGGACGGCGGGAACAGCCTCTTATGACGATGTCAAAATCGAGGCGACGGAAGAAGCGGCAGCCAAGGCCGCCGAGGTTCCGGAGGTCAAAGGCAACCTGATCGCCAACGGCGGTTTTGAAAATGGCCCGGCCTCCTGGTGGGGCGCGGGAATGAAGACCGGCGGGGTGGTGGCCGAGAAACCGGCGGAAGGGATGAATTGCCTTAAGATCACCGGCGACTTTGCCTGCCAGGACAATCGCCCGGTCCGGGGCGGCAGGCGCTACCTCGTGAGCATGAAAATCCGTAGCGAGGACGCGCCGGACGGATCGGTCTATGTCCAGTTGAGTTTCCGCGGCGAGGGCGTGAACGCTGGTTGGGTGGGACCCGCCAGCGCTTTGGTCGGGGGACGGACGGAGAAGGCGCTGTTCACGACCGGAGGGACGCAGGACTGGAAGGAATTTTCCACCGTGGTGGAGGCTCCGCCGGGGGCGGATCAGGCGCTGATCTATCTGCGCAAAGTCGCCGGCTCGGCGGGCGCGGGCTATTACGACGATGTCAAAATGGAGGCGACCGAGGCGGCGGCCACCACGGCTGTCGAATTGAAGCGACGGGAACTGACGAAGGAACTTCTTTCGCCCGCGTCCAGCGGCGCAGGCGCGGTTCTCGAAAAGATCGTGGCCGCCGCGGGGAAACCCACCGGGGACAAGCTCGTTTTGGCCAAGGACGGCGCGTCCCCATTCCATGTCCATGTCGGGAGCGATGCGGACGCCAGGGTGCTCGCGGCGGCGCGCGACCTGGCCGGGATGATCCAGAAGATCAGCGGCGCTGACCTGGGCAAATTTTCCCATGATGGCAATCCGCTGGAGGGATCGCTGGTGATCGTCGGGCGCGACAACGCATTGTCGAAGAAACTGTGCGCCGATGTGGATTGGAAGGCGTTGGGCGAGGATGGATTCATTATCCGCACGGTCGGACCGAATCTTCTAATCGCGGGCAACACGCCGGGCGGGACGATGTATGGGGTGAACTGGTTTCTCGACCGCAAGCTCGGCGTCAAATGGCTAAGCCCGGATTTCACTTATGTGCCATCGACGAAGACTCTCGAAATCGCCGCTTTGGACGAGAAGCAAATCCCGCGCTTCAAGTTCCGGCAAATTCTTAGCGTCGAGGCGCAGGACAAGGTCTTCGCAGCGCACAACCTGCTCAACGGAAATTCCCACGGCGCGCAGAGCATCCTGCCCTCCCCGGAGATCGACCATTGGGATAATTCCTGGCAGAAGCCCGGCCTGACCGGGAGTTTTTACCAACTGCTCCCGCCCAAGGAATTCCAGTCCGCGCACCCCGGCTGGTATGCGGGCGGGCAGGTGGCGATGATGAACCCGGAAGTCCGCCAGGCCCTTGCGGACGCCGTCATCAAGCGGCTGAAAGGCGTTCCCAATTATCAGGACTACTGGTTTGGCCTGATGGACAATGACTGGGGCTGGGACATGGATTCCGCCAGCGCGGCCTTCGCGAAGGAACACGGCGGCGTGGCCTCCGCGCCGCACACCGACCTCGCCATCGACGTGCTCCAGCGCGTGCGCAAGGTTCTGCCCGGCGCGAAGATCGCGGTGAATGCCTACCACTGGGGCTTCACTCCGCCGACCGGGATGACGATTCCCGAGGGGCTTTTGGTTTTCCCCATGACCATCCATCTCGACTACAGCACGCCGCTGTTCACGGGACAAAATGCGAAGCTTGGCAAGGACATCGAAGGCTGGAACACCATCGCCAAGGACATCCTCCTCTGGGATCACGTCACGAACTTCAACGGCTACATCCAGCCGACGCCGAACATCTACCCCATCTGCGAGACCATCCGCTGGCTGGCCCCGATGACGAACATCCAGGGTTACTTCGCCGAAGGAAGCTGGAACACGCCCAGCGCGGAATTCGCCGCCCTTCGGGCCTGGATCATGGCGCGGATGCTCTGGGACCCGGCCACCGACTACAAGGCGGCCATCGCGGAGTATTGCGAGCGCTACTTCGGACCGGCCGGAAAATTCGTCAATCAATACATCGACCTGATGCACGAGGAGTCGATGAAAACAAAGGCGCCGATCTGGGAAAAAACCAACGTCGATAGCGCGATGCTGAACCTGGATTTCATGACGAAAGCCGACGCTCTGTTCGCAAAGGCCGAGGAGGCGGTCGCGGACAATCCGGTTTTCCTGAAGCATGTGCGGCAGGCGCGCGTTTGCGTGGACTATGTCGTCCTCGTTCGCCGCAAGGAATTCGCCGACCAGGCCGCGCGGGAAAAAAAGGCTTTCAATATCGACTATGCGAACCGGCTGGCGCGTTTTAACAAGACCCTCGCCGACGAAGGCATCAAGCAGTTCCGCCAATCCAGCAGGATGGAGGAGCTGGCCGGCATCATCGCCCTCGAACGCAAGGACGCGCCGCCGCCGGAGATCGTCCGCAATCTGCCGAAGTCCGACTGGGTGGAAATCCAGGACCAGGGATTCAACCGCTATTTCAAGGACATCGTCATCGTGCCCGACCCGCTGGCCTCCGACGGCGGCACCGTTCGAATGGGCGGCGACGTGGGAGCCCCGTTGATCCAGCTCAAGCACCACAAGCTGCCGCTGGAAGGCCGTTGGGACATCTATGCCGAGGTGCGGGTCGACGCGGAAGGCGCAAGCCCCGAGGATGTCGCCTTCAACATCGGCACCTACCCGCCGCAGAATGGCGGCACAGGCATCAAGGTCGGGCAGTTGAAACAGGGGAGCTACACCCTGATCAAGGCCCCCGGTGGGCCGTTCGCTTATGATCAGGACGACGGCTCCATCACGTTCATTCGCGGAGGCGGCTCGAAGAACATCAAAGCGATCTCCATCGACCGGTTCATCTTCGTGCGCGCGAAGGAAACCGCCGCGAAGTAGCCCTCTCTTCGAGTTCCCCCGGCATGCGCTTCGGATTGCATCTCCCCGTTCTGGCGTTTCTCGCCATGCTGCCGTCGCTGACGGCGCATGGCGAAGACGCGGCGGCGCGTGTGCTGACCAGCGGAAGCCTTTCCGTGGAAGTGATGGAGCCGAAACACCCGGACCGTTACAACCGCGGCGTCCGCTTCACACCGGTTGCGGCGGTGCTCGGCGTCGCGCTGGCCGGACAGTCCTTTCTTTATGCTCCGAAGGCGCATGATCCGGCTGCGGATCACGGCGGGCTGGCCTCCGAATTCGACATGTGCATCCCCGGCGGGCCGGAAGCGGACCTGCCTCCGGGCTATGCGGAGGCCGCGGAAGGCGAAGGGTTTTTGAAAATCGGCGTCGGCGTGCTGAGAACGGAAAAAAAGACCTACAATTTTTTCCAAAAACCCGAGATGATCGAACCGGCCAAAACCACCGTGCAATGGGGGTCGGATTCGGCTGTCTTCCGGCAGACCTGCAGCGGCGTGAACGGCTATGCCTATGAACTCGCCGCGACCGTGACCGCGCGCAACGACACGGTGCTCGTGGATTGGAAGCTGACCAACACGGGCGCAAAGCCGTTTCTCACGAAACAATACACGCATAATTT
>Ga0172380_10000912_pt1 | contig 53179 bp, 61 predicted proteins | sample Leawe162metaG_FD_119747 | JGI IMG/M metagenome (GOLD analysis project Ga0172380, IMG submission 119747) | Leachate microbial communities from a municipal landfill in Southern Ontario, Canada - Leachate well 162 metaG | ecosystem: Engineered > Solid waste > Landfill > Unclassified | place... | reverse complement strand
GCCATTAACAGGCGCTACCCATTTTCCGCCAATGAAATTATCATATTTGGCTTTGTAAGGGATGGTTACCCCAAAACCTTTTAATAAATCTAAACTCATGCTGACTCCTTTGGTTTTCTGTTGTATATAATCGAAATTTTACGCATTGAACGGCTTTAATTAACTGAAATTGAAGTGCACAATTTTTATTCTAAATCCTGTTAACGATAAACCCAAGTGACAATCTAATCAAGGATATTAAGCATTATTCTTTATAATTTAATTATTTTACTTAGTGAGTCTATGATGTGTTCAAGGCAATGGCTTTTATTGGCAAGATATAAAGTAGAAAAATCCTATCGCTTGCGCTATAGTGCGCTAATGCAGTTTAACAAAGATGATTATCTAATGCTGATATGTCAGAAAACCTAGCACAACCATCTATTTTAACGCGCGAATTTTGGCGCAGATTTTCTAATCCATCTTCTGTCGCGTTGGGTAAATCTATTTTATCCATATTGGTGTTTGCCGAAACGTTAGTGAGTTTTTTTTGGATATTTACGTTATCGGGCTTGGGCGATGGTTACGCGCTGATTGCTGCCGTCCCTTATTTTTATCTGGTTATTTCCTACGTCAGCCTGTTTATTTTCTACCGATCCAAGCGTTTTGAATATTTTACATTCACGCAGTTAGTGATGTTGCTGGTGATGCCGTTTTTTATGCAATGGGCGATTGGCGGTTTTGAGGCTTCTAGTGGCGTTGCAATTTGGGCTATTTTATCTCCAGTGGGCGCGCTGATGATACTAGGTACGCGTCAATCAACACCTTGGTTTTTATTGTTTGTTGGGCTGGCTTTTCTTTCCTGGAAAATGAACCCTTATTTTGCCGGTAATGCAATGCCAATACCTAGTAACGTAAAAGATACATTTTTTTTGATGAACATTACGGGTACCGCCTCAATTTTATATGGTGTATTACGTTTTTTTCAGGCACAAAAAGAACGCGTCATGCTGTCTCTGGAAATAGAGCAAGCACGGTCTGAAAAACTATTACTTAATATATTGCCTGCACCCATTGCCGAGCGCCTTAAAGCTAACGATATGCGGATTGCTGATCATTATGATTCAGTTACGGTTATGTTTGCTGATTTAATAAACTTCACGCAAATGTCAGAAAAAATGTCACCGACCCAGTTGGTTGACTTGTTATCGCAAGTGTTTTTGAAATTTGACCAACTTGCAGAAAAATATCAAGTAGAAAAAATTAAAACCATTGGTGATGCGTATATGGTGGTTTCTGGTGCGCCTGTGGCTTGCGCTAATCACGCACAGAGGATTGCCGCAATGGCACTAGAAATGCAATCAGCGCTTAAAGAAGTGGCGACCAGAACAGGCTTGGATCTCAATATGCGTATAGGGATTCATAGCGGTGCCGTAGTGGCTGGTGTGATTGGTAGTAGCAAATTTAGTTACGATTTATGGGGCGATACCGTTAATTTGGCAAGTCGTATGGAAGAAACCGGTGTTGCTGGCGCTATTCAAGTGACTGCAGAAACGCAGCGGTTGTTAAAAGACAGTTATGTATTTTCAGCAAGAACCGCTGTTGAAGTAAAAGGCAAAGGTATTTTAGATACATTCATGCTACTAAAACAACCATAATATAGAGCTTGTGCCCGGGATGTTGGGATTTACACTAATATGCACTATAATTCGCCCCTCTCGGAAGAGTGGATGAGCGGTTTAAGTCACCACCCTGGAAAGGTGGCATAGGGGTAACCTTATCGCGAGTTCGAATCTCGCCTCTTCCGCCAGTAACGCATATCAAGCTGTATCAATCAGCGTCAATAGTCTAGTAAAATCAAAGCTTACAGCGCAATTATCAAATCATTACGTATCAATTTATAGCTTGCAATCTCACGTTTAAGTGGGGTAACAGCACTTAATGAATGATGCCCCTCTGCCAGTGGTTCATTTCAAGCGTGTGAATCTATTAAAAATAGATGAATAAGTTAGAATTAAAGTGTAATAACGTCGTGTAAGTAACCTGACAATCCCGACACAATTAATGTAGTGGTTTCTCTTTGAAAATTCATTTTCCATTAAAATCAATAGGTTGACATGGTTATTTTGTTTGGCATAAGGATTGCTTAGTTAGTTTTAACTAGTAATCTTAATGGGATGTGTCGCATGACTGGCTTACCAATATATCTGGACTACTCTGCAACTACGCCTGTGGACCAGCGCGTAGCAGCGAAAATGATTCCCTATCTGACCGAGCACTTCGGTAATCCGGCTTCGCGCAGTCATGCTTATGGCTGGGATGCCGAACAAGCGGTGGATACTGCGCGTGAGCAAGTGGCGGCGTTGGTGAATTGCGACCCTAAAGAAATTGTTTGGACATCTGGTGCGACAGAATCCAACAATCTTGCAATTAAGGGCGCGGCGCATTTTTACTCTGCCAATGGCAAGCATATTATTACCATCAAGACTGAGCATAAAGCGGTGTTGGATACGGTGCGTGAGTTAGAGCGCGAAGGTTTCAGTGCGACATATCTTGCACCATTAACCAATGGCTTGGTAGATATTGAGGCTTTCAAGGCGGCGATTCAGCCTGACACGATTCTGGTGTCTGTCATGCTGGTGAATAATGAAATCGGTGTGATTCAGGACATTGTTGCTATCGGCAATATCTGCCGTGAAAAAGGCATTATCTTTCATGTGGATTCTGCACAGGCGACAGGCAAGGTGGACATCGACCTGAAAAACCTGCCCGTGGATTTGATGAGTTTTTCTGCGCACAAAACTTATGGCCCAAAAGGCATAGGCGCTTTGTATGTCAGCCGCAAGCCACGCATACGTTTGGAAGCACAGATGCATGGTGGTGGCCACGAGCGCGGCTTTCGTTCTGGTACTTTGGCCGTGCATCAGATTGTGGGCATGGGCGAGGCGTTCCATATTGCCAAAGCAGAAATGGCTGAAGAGAATAAACGCATCCGTGTATTGCGAGACAAACTTTGGGCTGGGCTTTCTGATATTGAAGAGGCTTATCTCAATGGCGATATCGACCAGCGCGTGCCGCATAACCTGAACGTGAGCTTTAACTACGTTGAAGGTGAATCTTTGATGATGGCGGTTAAAGGTATTGCTGTGTCCAGCGGTTCGGCCTGTACCTCATCTAGCCTTGAGCCTTCTTATGTATTACGCGCCATTGGTCGTGAAGACGAGCTGGCACACTCTTCGATTCGCTTTTCAATCGGTCGCTACACGACTGAGGCAGACATTGATTACGCGATTGACCTCATTAAAACCAAAGTAGGGCAACTACGTGATCTTTCACCATTGTGGGATATGTTCAAGGCAGGCATTGATATTGCCTCCGTGAACTGGGTACATGGCACAGAATCGCATCGCGAACCTGAAGCAGTGGCCGCTTGAAACAAGTAGAAATCATTTCCTTTTTGAATGGGAATGAGAACAAGGCGCTGAGCGGCAGACAGTGCTCTAGCACGGCAAAGCTTAGCAACGCAGTTATCGTTGCTATTCAAAAAGGAAATTAGGAGAACAACATGGCATATAGCGACAAGGTACTAGACCACTACGAAAACCCACGCAATGTAGGCGCGTTTAATCAGGAGGATCAGGATGTTGGCACCGGCATGGTGGGTGCGCCGGCCTGTGGTGATGTGATGAAGCTGCAAATCAAGGTGAATGATGCTGGCTTCATTGAGGATGCTAAGTTCAAAACATACGGTTGCGGTTCGGCAATTGCTTCATCTTCACTGGTGACTGAAATGCTCAAAGGCAAGACTTTAGATCAAGCCTTGGATATTAAAAATACCCATATCGCCGAAGAGTTGGCCTTGCCACCAGTCAAGATTCACTGTTCAGTGCTAGCAGAAGATGCCATTCGTGCGGCGATTTCAGATTATCGCAGCAAAAATTCAACTGAAGCAGAAGGTTATGACGCCTGCAAGTCTGCCACTTAAATGAAAGGGCGCTTCTATAAACTCAACTTTCGTCATTATACGGCGTTGCTCATAAAAAATAATTCCTTATATATCAAATATATACCGCGTCATTATTTTTTATTCGCGCCTTGTCTAATTTAGAAATTTGAATTTATAGAAGTGCCCTAAAGCCACTTATTGATTGTTAAGGAGTTACACAATGTCTGATACCGCTACAGTAGAAACTACTGAACAAGTACAGGAGCAAGCGCCGATTATTTTCACAACAAATGCCGCAGGTAAAGTCAGTGAAATGCTGGTTGAAGAGGGTGATGCTAACCTTAAATTACGTGTTTATGTCACAGGTGGTGGATGCTCTGGTTTTCAATACAGCTTTGCGTTTGATGACCAAGTGGCTGAAGACGATTTAGCCTTGGAAAAAGAAGGCGTCACGCTATTGGTTGATTCCATGAGCTTCCAATATCTAGTCGGTGCAACCATTGATTACCAAGAAGGTTTGGAAGGTTCGCGTTTTGTGATTACCAATCCAAATGCCACCGCAACTTGTGGCTGCGGCAGTTCATTTTCAGTATAAATCCAATTTCCGTCGCCACACTGCGTTGCTCGAAAAAATTATTCCTTACATATCAAATATATGCGTCGTCATAATTTTTTACTCGCGCCTTGTTTGGCTTAGCAACTTGAATTTATAGTATCTTAAATAGGAGAAACAACATGGCTGTTACTTTAACAACAACCGCCGCCTCACGCGTGCAGAAATTTCTTGATAGCCGTGGTAAAGGCATCGGTTTACGTTTAGGCGTTAAAACATCAGGTTGCTCAGGTATGGCTTACACGCTGGAGTTTGTGGATGAAGCGCTGCCAGAAGACATGATTTTTGAAAGTAACGGCGTGAAGGTGCTGATAGATCCGACAAGCTTGGTGTATATGGATGGCACCGAGCTGGATTATGCCAAAGAAGGTTTGAACGAAGGCTTTAAGTTTAATAATCCGAATGCCAAGGCAAATTGCGGTTGCGGAGAGAGTTTTAGCGTTTGATAGCCAGTTGGTTTGGCTATGGGTATTTGGCTATGGATATTTGACCGCCATGCCCTCTCTGCCTAGCTTTAAACACAATGTAGTATGAAAGTAGAGAACACTATGAATCATTTAGCAGACACCAATTACTTTGAGATGTTTGGCTTGGTTCCACGCTTTAGCATCGACTTGAATAGCCTTGACCTCACCTTTCGGCAGTTGCAGGCCGAAGCACACCCGGATCGGCATACTAGCAACACGCAGGCAGAACAGCTTTTCGCCTTGCAGCAATCCACCATGATTAACGATGGCTACCAAATGCTGCGCAACCCAACAAGCCGCGCACAATGTTTAATCAATCTGGCTGGTAAGGCTGAGTCAGCGCCAGCACTTTCACCTAAATTTTTAATGGCACAAATGGAATGGCGCGAGGCGATTGAAGATGCATGCACAGCGCGCGACGTGCTTGCGCTGGAAGCACTATCAAAACGCTTGAAGCACCGTATCAAGTTGCAAGTGCAAGAACTTGCCAGCGATTTGGATGAGCATAGCGATTTTGAGTCCGCAGATTTACGCGTCAATGAATTACGTTTTTATGAAAAATTACGCATTGAAATAGACGATGCGTTAGATCGGTTAGGCTCCTAAATGGCACTCCTGCAAATTACAGAACCCGGGCAAAGCGCCGCGCCACATCAACATCGTTTGGCGGTAGGTATCGACTTAGGTACTACGCACTCACTGGTGGCTTCAGTGCGTAGCGGCACTGCGGTTGCCTTGCCGGATGTGGCAGGACGCGCCTTGCTGCCGTCAGTCGTGCATTATCAAGCGGATGGTGAAATTGATGTGGGTTGGGATGCGCGCAGCAATGCCGCAAAAGACCCGCGCAACACGATCGTATCAGTCAAACGCTTTATGGGGCGCGGTATTGCCGATATTGCGGATGCCAAGACCATGCCTTATGAGTTCATTGAGTCTCCTGGCATGGTGAAGCTTAAAACCGTGGCTGGTGAACTTAGCCCGGTGGAAGTATCGGCTGAAATTCTCAAAGTATTACGCCTGCGTGCCGAAGAAAGCTTGGGCGGTGAACTCTCTGGTGCGGTGATTACCGTGCCCGCTTATTTTGATGATGCACAGCGCCAAGCCACTAAAGATGCGGCACGGTTGGCTGGGCTATCAGTATTGAGATTACTCAATGAGCCTACGGCTGCGGCGATTGCATATGGCTTGGATAATGCCTCAGAAGGCATTTATTGCGTGTATGACTTGGGTGGCGGTACTTTCGATTTCTCCATACTGCGTTTAACGCGCGGCGTGTTTGAGGTGCTGGCGACGAGTGGTGATTCTGCTTTGGGTGGCGATGATTTCGACCAAGCTATATTTAGCTGGCTAACTGAGTCGCTCAAATTAAATGCTCTCACGGTTGAAGACACGCGCTTGCTGCTTACTGAGTCGCGTCTTGCCAAGGAGCGCTTGACTGATGTTGCGGTTACCGAGATAAGTTGTACGCTAACTAACCTCAGCACGGTTAGCGCGATATTGAGTCGTGAGGTGTTTATCGAACTCACCAAGCCGCTATTAACTAAAACGTTTGGCCCAGTGCGCCGCGCCTTGCGTGATGCCAGTTTGCAAGTGGAAGAGGTGCAGGGCGTGGTGCTGGTAGGTGGCGCAACGCGTATGCCGCACTTACGCATTGCGGTGACGGATTTCTTTGATCGTGAACCATTGACCAATTTAGACCCGGACAAAGTAGTCGCCTTGGGCGCAGCCGTTCAAGCCAATGCCTTAGTGGGTAATCGTGGTGGCGATGAGTTGCTGCTGTTGGATGTGATTCCGCTATCACTTGGTATAGAAACCATGGGCGGCTTGAGCGAAAAGATTATTCCACGTAATGTCACCATTCCAAGCGCCAGAGCGCAGGATTTCACCACATTTAAAGACGGCCAGACCGCCATGAGTTTTCATGTAGTGCAAGGTGAGCGTGAGTTGGTGTCGGAGTGCCGTTCGTTGGCGCGCTTTGATTTACGCGGCATTCCACCGATGGTAGCTGGCGCGGCACGTATTCGCGTAACGTTCCAGGTAGATGCTGATGGCTTGTTGTCAGTGTCGGCGCGTGAGCAAACCACTGGACATGAGTCGCAAATCACGGTTAAACCTTCATATGGCCTAACCGATGCCGAGATTACCGGCATGCTCAGCGCAGGCATTGCGAATGCGGAACATGATAAAAATATGCGTGCTTTACGTGAAGCCCAAGTGGATGCGCGGCGCTTGTTGGATGCAACCGAAGTGGCAATGGCTGAAAGCGGACATGAATTGCTAAGCAAGCCGGAATGGAACGAGATTTGGAGTCAGATTTACGAGTTGGCTGAACTGCTTATTATGGGCGATGCCAACAGCCTGGAATCATTACGGCAATGCACCGAAACGCTGAATGCGGTGACCACTACTTTTGCTAATCGTCGCATGGACGAGTCTATCAACAAAGCGCTGTCTGGCAGACAAATTGAAAGTATCAATATATGACCCAAATTAAAGTACTGCCGAATCCTGACGTTTGTCCGAATGGTTTGGATATAGAGGTGAAGGCTGGCAAGAACCTATGCGATGCACTGCTTGCGGCAGGGCTAGAAATCGAACATGCCTGCGATGGCGTCAGTGCTTGCAGCACCTGTCATATCATCATCCGCGAAGGCTATCAATCATTATCGCCTGCTGAAGATGAAGAGGAGGATCAGCTTGATAAAGCCTGGGGGCTGACGCCAACATCTCGTCTTGCTTGCCAAATTAAGGTTGGGCAAATATCATTAACTATTGAGTTGCCGCGCTATAGCCTTAATCATGCACGTGAGCATGAGTAGATTTTGTTTGTTATCATTCCATATCCCAATGGAAAATCTGAATTGAACACAAATGCGCATTGAGTTAGCAACGGTTGCCGATATTCCAGAGCTTACGACTCTTTTAAACCTGCTGTTTTCACAAGAGGCTGAATTTCAGCCAGATATAGACGCACAATATCGAGGCCTTTCAAACATCATTACCAATCCAGAAATTGGTGAAATTTTAACAATACGTACTGATGATTCAATTGTGGGCATGATTAACTTGCTTTATACCGTTTCCACCGCCTTGGGCGAGCGCGTTGCACTGCTTGAAGATATGGTTGTTTTGCCGCAGTTTAGAGGTGCCGGAGTAGGCTCTAAATTATTACAAGCGGCAATTGCGCATGCACGAGCATCTGGCTGTAAGCGTGTCACGCTACTTACTGATGGTGATAATGATGCGGCGCAGAAGTTTTATTGTAACCATGGTTTTACTGCATCTACGATGGTTCCGTTTCGGTTAAAGTTGTAACCTGTATCATTTATTTGTTATATGCTGGCCTGCTTCATCAAAATACAGCATGGTTGCTTCGCCTTCAGCATCAATCACTACCGCCTGTTTGAGTGTGCTGTTATCGTAATAGGCGTAACGGTGCTCAAGCTCCACTTCGCCATAGACTATTTTCTGCACACCTGTCATACGCTCCTGATCATCAAAGTAAGCGCGAAAAAAGGTATTGCGATTACTGAGCGCATCTTCACCCAGCGGCTGGCTTAGCTTGAGTGGTAATTTAACGCCGCTGTAGGTCACAAAATAGCGGCATTTGCCTTGTAGTTCTTCACACATTTTTTACTCTCGATTATTTTGTTAACTAGATTAAGTCAACTTGAACCATGCCATCTTCAATGCGCAGTGGGTATTGTTTAAGTTCGCAGCCAGCAGGGCTTAAGCCTTTGCCGGTGCGGCCATCGAACACCCAGTTATGAAACTGGCAGGTGACGATGCGGCCGTTGAAGGTGCTCCACAGCGGTACGTTTTGATGCGGGCAATGGCCTTGAAAAGCTTTGAGTTCGCCATCGTCAGGCCAGATCAGCATCACTTCTCCGTCATCGGTACTGAATGCGGCTAGTTCGCCTTCCAGCAGGTTTTTGTGTTTGCATAGCGTGATATAAGCCATTTGTTTTATCCTAATGCTCTTTATGCTCTTTTTTCTCTGACGACTGATTCTTTCTGATGACTAGCGCGCCAGCAGCGTATCGTTCACTGAAAGCGCAAACTCGCGCCATGCTCCCAGTAGATCAAGCCGAATTGCGGCCTGATAGTCTTCGGCCGGTGCGTTTTCTTCAGGAAAATTGGAAATCGCGCATGAGCCACGGTTGAACTCCAGTGCCGCTTCTACCAAGTCCTGATTTATACCGTTGAACTGCGCCAGAACCAAAGGCGTAAGCGCGGAGCGGCCTTGATCTACAGCCACATCACGCGTGTTGAGCGGCAGGCTATTCAGCTTTTGCAAAGCCTCGCCATAGATCTGCTCAACGGTGTCCAGCAATGCGCGCTGCGTGAGCTGCTCTTTTACTTGCAATGTCATGTTCCGATTCAGGTGGCTACGGTAGCGTGACAACACCTGGCTGCGTTGAGTGGAAACCCAGCTGCCAAAATGGCTCAGGCTGGAGTTGTTGTCAGCGTTTAGTGTTGTGAGTGACTCGCTTGTAGTTAGCCTGTGAGCCAATCTGGATGCGGATTCCAAAGCACCTTCCAGATAACCGCCGGCATGCGTGGCGGTTTCTGCGCCGCCTAACAGCAACTTGCCATTCCAGTGTGCATCGCGCAGATGGCGGCTACCGTAGATGGGGGGGCTGTTCGGCGGCGTTTTATCCAGCGTGGCGCAAGTGTAGGTTTCGGCCGCCCAGTCCTGATAATGCAGTTCGCCATTTTGTGCCGCAATGCCAAATAGTTGTGCCAACTGGCTTTCCAGCAACATAGGCATGCCCTGACGGTAAGATTCACGCAGCGTGACAGGCATGGCAGAAAAGCCACCCAGCGCGGCATGCTTGGCCGTCGCATCGCTGGCATCGAACACTTCTGACAATACCGCTTGCGGATGGCTGACAAACGCATTGCCGGAGTTGCCATCCTGACGCCAGAAGGATTTTTCATAACCCATCACGGCTTTGGCTTGGTCTGCCATCCAAGTATGCGTGTTGCGCATGGCTAGCAGCAATGCGGGATCGAGCGCAGGGCTGAAGTTAACGTGTTCAGCCAGCAGCCTCGGCGGCATTGCCAGCACCACGTTCTTGGCTTCAACCGTAAACACAATGTCGTGATGGCGGAATTGCAGCGCCACGTGATTGCCTTTATCTTCAATGGCAATCAGTTCGTGGCCGAGATGAATGCTGTCTTCTGGCAAGCGTTGTGCTAACGCTTTCACGATGGCACCCATGCCGTTTGCCACGCGGTGCGCGCCACCATGTACGCCAACACTCTGTTTGTCAGCCGCTTGATTAGGATCGGTGAGATTGAGCACCGCGCCAGTGTCATGTTGCGGAAAATAGCTGAGTTGCATTGATTTAACCAGCGCCAGCATGTGCGGCTGTGCCTCTGGCCAAAACCAGGTGGGGCCGAGGTCTACCATCATGCCAGACACCGCACACGGCTTGGAGAGTATGCGCCCACCGAGCCGCTCGCGTGCTTCAAATAAGGCGAATGATTGCCCAGCCTTATGAAGACTATCCGCCAGTGATAATCCACACAAACCACCACCTACAATAACCGTATCTAGCATGATTTAATCTCCTGAGGCGTTGATCGCTGCGCGCAACACTTGTGCGAGGTGCAACGGTTGCCGCGCCACGCCATCGCGTATCTGGTGGCGGCAACTGGTGCCGTTGGCGATCAGCATGTTATTTGTGCCAGCGGCACGTATCTGCGGCAACAGCGCGAGTTCTGCCATCTGCATGGAGGTGTCGTAATGCTCGGCCTCCATGCCAAACGCGCCAGCCATACCACAACAACTGGCCTCGATAAATTCAACTTGTAACTCAGGCACCAGTCCTAAAACCTTGCGCATAGACTTCATCGCGCCAAAGGCTTTTTGGTGGCAATGACCGTGTACCAGCGCTTGGCCTGTCATGGCTTTCAATGGCAGATTCAAGCGTTTGGCATCATGTTCACGCGCAATAAACTCTTCCAGCAATAGCGCGGCTTTGACAACCGCCGTCACGCGTTCACCTAAATCCAGCATGTAATACTCATCGCGCAGCATCAATAGGCACGATGGTTCCAGCCCGATGACTGGCAAGCCGCGTTCGACAAACGGCCACAAGGCATCTACCAGACGCACCGCCTCGGCACGCGCTTCGTCTATCATGCCGTTAGAAAAATAAGTGCGACCGCAACACAGCGCACGCTCACCTTGTGCTGGCCGTGCGAAATGCACGGTGTAGCCGCCAGCTTGTAGCACTTCCAGCGCGGCTTGGGCAATGTCTGGGTCAAAGTGGTTGGAAAAAGTATCTACCAGCAGCACTACTTCACGTGCATTTTCTGTAGCTGTTGTTGGTGGTGCAGACGACATAAAATCATGAGGCGCCGCTTTGGGTAATGAGCGCTTGGCGGCAATGCCTAGCCAGCTTTGCATTAACTTCGCAATTAGCGGAATTTTATTGCGTAAGCTACCAAACCAGTTGAACAGTTTGAAGTGATGCGCAAATAACGGCAAATGTGCCGTCAGCCGTTCGCGTAGCGGAATCTTGCCAAGTGCAGCCCAGCGCTGCGCCAATGCTTCGGTGCGCAACATTGCCATATCCACGCCATTCGGGCACTCGCGCTTACAGCCTTTGCACGCTACGCATAGCTCCATCGCTTCTGCCAGTTCTTTGCCGATAAAAGGCTGCGCGCCGTATTCGCCATTCAGCGCAGCCTTGAGTGTGGCGGCTCGGTGCCGTGTGGAGTGCGCATCGTCGTGCGTCAATCTAAAGCTCGGGCACATCACGCCGATGTCTGTGCGCTGGCATTGGCGGCTACCGATACATAAAGACGCCGCCTTACCATACGCGCCGCCCTCGGCTGGAATCTGCGCATAAGCATCGCCTTCACCGTAGCTATCGTAGGCTGACCAGTCTAGTTTGTTTTTCATGGATGCAGACACTTGTTATTCTGGTGTTCAGCTTAATCGGCGCCACCGGAAAACACTGAGGCGTCCATGTTCCAGTTTTCAAGCACGCGATTGGTTTCATTGCCGACTGCATCATAGCTGCGCTCTTCAAATCGCACGCTACCGTCACGCGCCATAATCAGCACGGTGCTTGAACGCGTGCCGTGCTCTTTACCCAATACAAAGCAGGCAGAAAGGCGTTCTTCTTCATCTTTATCCACGCCAGTATTTGGCAAGCCACTGCTATACGTAGTGCGGTCAGCCAGCATGGCAAAGCCAGCGGCGATAATGTCGTCAACGTTGAGTTCGCTACTGCTTGGTTTTGGCAAAGCACTCGCGCCACGTGCGGGGGATGAATCCAGTTTAGGGAAAGCCGCCAGCGGAATGCTGAAACCGCCATTGCTCAGCAGGTAAGCGCCTAGCAACTGCTCAAGCTCTACGCATTTCGGCCAGCGCTCGTCTAATAAGCCGTTAGAAATGGTATGCACGCCATGCGTCACCGCCAGCGGCAGGCGCGTGTTAGTACCAGCGTAATACACTTGGCGTGTTGTACCTACCAGCAGATTAAACGGTGGATGACTGCCGCGATTACGCTGAAACTGCCGCACATGCGTCACAGGTGCATCTTCTGATGCCAGAAAATCTACCGTGAGTTGTTCAAGTGGGGGCAGGGTAGTATCAATCGGCTGATTGTCACGATAAGACGTCACTGCCGCAAAGCGACCTTCACGCGTGACACCAAGCCAAGTGCCACCATTGGCTTCATCGCGCCCAGCAAAGCAATGCGGCGCTTGCGGCCACCATGCGGCGGGCGCGGTGGCGCGGTCATGCTGACCATCATGGTTCATTAGCACGATCAGTGGAAAGTAGGGGTGCGCGCGACTTGCAATGGCGATAATGCTCATGAATTGTCTCGATTGTCGTGAATGTTCGGTTTTTTGGGTGTTTATGGTGAATAAGCAAAAATCGTGCTCAAGCTATTTTTGGTAGAGACTTTTCATTTATCATATTTTTCATTAGCACTTAAATAAAGCTCCTTCCCCCTCGCAGGGGGTACCAGTACTTGGCATCACCGCAGAATATATCTGCTAAAGCAGATTATTCATGCGCGAAAGGGTGGGATGGGGGTAGTAGCTTGTCTCGCTTTAACCATCACGTTTTTACCCCCACCCTAACCCTCCCCCTAAAAAGGGGAGGGGATATCCTGTGTAATGTGAAAGTTTGGTGTTACTAAACCCTATAGCCTTCCTCCAACAACACCTGCCGCACTACAGGCCGTTGCAGCATGCGCTGGTAGTGCGCCTGACAGTTATCTGGCAGCGCCAGTTTTATTTTGTCCGCCCAGAACTCAACGTAAAACAAGGCAGCATCGGCAATGCTGAAGTTGCCGACTACATAGTCGTTCCCCGCCAGCACTTCATTCATCACAGCAAAACCTTGTTCGACAATCTCGCGGCCACGTGCCTGAATCGCTGCATGGTCAGCCTCATTCGTGCTGTAGTTTGATGTGGTAAAAATGCGCGTGTAGCCTTGGCCGTGAATGGTGCCGACAACGTAATCCATGGTTTCCAGCACACGTGCTTCGCCATCAATATCATCCGGCAGCAGCTTGGCTTTTGGGTAACGCCGCGCTAGCCACCATGCAATCGCCTGAAACTCGGTGATGGACGAACCATCATCGCGTACCAGTGTGGGAATCGTCGCTTTGGGGTTAATGGCAAGGTATTCCGGCTTGAACTGGTCACCAGCCATCAGGTTGACCAAGTACACCTCAAATGGCAGCTCCAGCGTTTCGAGCAAAATGTGGATGCCAGTCGAGCACGAGCCGGGCGTCATGTGAAATTTCATGGGGATGCTTTCCGAACAATGTTGCATTGCCGACAAAATGAGTCGGTAGCAACAGGGTAAGCATTAGGTGTGCCAGTGGGTTGGAACAAGCCTATTGATATGGCTATGATATAGCCATTCTTTAAAATAATCCGAGTCTTTATCCCAACCTTTAACCCTCATCTTCGTCATTCCCGCGTAGGCGGGAATCCAGTCAAGGTGGTGGTTACGAATGGTGGTTTATTGTAAAAAAGCTAGCATTTACCCGACCTAGATTCCCGCCTACGCGGGAATGACGCATAGTTTAGTGGAATAGCTATATTTAAAATCCGCTCGGCCTGAGCCTGTCGAAGGCTGTTGAGTCCATTCACATTTCGACGAGCTCAATGCGAACGGACTTCAAGTATTATCGTGCCAGGTCAATAGATAGACAGGCGTGTTGCAGTTAACCTATTCTGACTGAATCGCTTTAAGTATCAGCGGCACCAAGGCCTCTGGCAATTGTATCTTTCCCGCCAAGGCAAACGCATGCGCGCGTGGCGACATTTTTTGCCATGTTTTCTTGATGATTTTTATCCATTTGTCTTCGTCATACTCAGGGTGGCTGGAAGCAAATGCAAACATATAATATTGGATGAATACCAAGCCCGCCACATCTTCCGTCAACTGCGTTTCTGGGTTGATTTTCATGCCTTTTTTGCCGATATTGGCTTGCACGCGCGCTATGGTTTCATCGTCATACCCAACGGATTCCATTAAGCGCCCCGCGGTTTCGGCGTGAAACTTGTACAAGCCTGTGCGCCATTGCAAATAGCCTTGTCTATCCATAGCAAAGTCGCTACGCGGACTTTTCCAGCGCTGGATATGCTGCGCACGTACAGAGAGCTTCAAGGTTTCAGAGGCTTCTGGCGCATAGACTTCTTGCATCTCAGTCATACGCTGCGCGTAGAGTAATTCTTTTGGATACTCTTTGCCGTTGGATACTTCTAGGTTAGGGTCTTCTGCGTTGGCTTTGTCAAAAGCTGCGATGGCGGATTGGTAGCGTTGTTGTGTCATAGGTGTTTCTTGTTCATTTAATGAGTTGTCTAGATGTAGTTTGAATGATGTATGGGGTAAATTTGATGTGTGACATAAGGGGCTTGCGGTAGCAAGCACCGCTTGATGGATGGGTTAAGCATTTTATCTAGCCGCACCATTAACGTAATCCTTAGCTTGCTTTAGTTTTTCTTTGAAAATTGCGATGCATTGAATGGCTTGTTCATGAGAAGTCTCATACTGTTTTAAAGCTTCATAGCTTGATGCTTTAGTTCGCATAATATCTGAATAGCTCATTTCACCTCGCCAATTGATAAGATTAGCGTAATCGCTTTCTAAAAGGGATAGAGCCCTTTCAATTGAAGGCAGGAACTCTGTAAAAATATTCGTGTAATTTTTCATTAGCTCCTTTACAGGTTGGGTCTCAATACCAAAATTCGCTTGTAAGGCTCCAATTTCAATACGTACATTATTTAAAATTGATTTGTTATTTGAAACTTGTCTCAATAATTCTGCTTTCTCATTTTCAATTAGTTTCCTCTCTGTTGTTTTTTGCATTTCAATAGCAAAATCTAAGGATCTTTTACCAATATAAAAACTTCCAAAACTAATTATTAGTGCGAATATTGCAACAATGTCAGATGTATTCACGTGTTATTGCCTAACGTCTGACATAACCGGCGCTGCGCGGCTTCATCGCGCAGCGTCCGTGTTGATGGATGGGTTGGGCGTCATTTTTCGGTGGACTCGACTATTTGAGACCGTAGTACTTCAGTAACGCTTCTTTGACCACATCCGTGGCGACTGCAATTCCCATTTTCCAAGTGCCAGAGGCCGCCTTCTTGAGATTCTCAACGAGCCAGTTGCGCACTTGAGGTCCCATGGGCTCTTCGTTGCTCTCAGGCTTTTCTGAAGCAGCGAGACGCGCCAGCTCTTGGGCGTCCTCTTCCACCATGCCAGAACCAGTCAAAAACTGCGCCAAGCTCTTTGCGTCATGCGGGGCCACCGCGACCTGAATCGTTGCCCCATCGCCGGTGGACGCGATTGATGTGAAGTTGCCGTAGATGATTTGCTGGGCAATTTGCGTTGCTGCGGCCGCGCTAGGCGCAGATGGCAAAGCAGCAGGACCTATGGCTACAGCGGCAGCATCTGGCACAGACTTCTCAAGTTCAAGGGTAAGTTCGAGTACGCGGCTGCGCACTGCGTGCCGAATAGAGGCAAGCGATGAGCGCGGAATGCTCCCAGTGACCGAATTGCAAGCGTAGTCTGCATAGACGTTGCCTTGAAGCAGAAGGATAAGGTCGGCGGCATTTATTCCTAAATGGCCGCCGTCTTCGGCATTGGCCAGCAAGTCGTCCACTGCTGCGATGCTCTCCCGCATACCATAGCGTACCCAATGCTCCCCTGCGAACTTCTTTACCAAGTACGGTGAGATAGGCGCGTTCTTGATGCTGGACCCAAACGGCCCGGAAAAGTTGGCTGTGTAGCTGACGGGAATAAATCGATAGTCCGGGAGTTCCGCGTCGGGCGGGTACCCTTCCGACTCGTGACGCACCCACTCTGCAAGGGGCTGACTTCCGATCCGAGCTGCCAGGAGCCGAAGTCTGAGAAGTATTGGCCCAAGGTCCGACCCCTCTTGGAGTACGGCAGCTTGGATTTCATGAAGAAGGCTCATGTGCGCTCCCTATATGACGCCCAACAGTCATTATAGAGACCCATGGGTCTCTATATTAATAATTGAGTTGATTGAATGCATGGTCGCAATCCCTTGTTTTTATTTTCTTAATTATACTTGGGTCTTTGTGTTTAATTGTTTATATAGAGATGTAGCACGAGTTAGCTCATTCTAAACCAAGCATCTCGAACTCAAACAACTCCAGCGCTAACGCACCCTAAACTCCGAATTTTCAATCAGCTTAACAAATTTAGCAAAAATCACTGGGTCGTGTTTGTGTCCAAGCTCATCGGACATGATGTCCATCACCTCGGTGTGGCTCTTTGCCTCTTGGTAGACGCGTCTAGTGGCCATTGCGTCGTAGTTGTCTGCAATGGCGATGATTCTTGAAAAAATAGGGATGTTTTCACCGACCAAGCGGTCTGGATAGCCTAGCCCATTGAAAAACTCATGATGGTGCCTGATGGCTTGGGCAATTACATCGGCGCCATCATGCGATAGTGAAAGAACGATGTTTTCACCATGCTCGCTATGGCGATGCATGATTGCAGTCTCGTCATCATCTAGGTTTCCAGCTTTGAGTAGCACTTTATCGGGTATGCCGATTTTACCTATGTCATGCAGGGCGGCAGCAGTTTTTAATAACATCAGATCTTTTGATGGTAGGGCAATGTACTTAGCTATTTCTGTAGAGAGATTCATCACGCGGTCACTATGCAGGCGCGTGTAGGCATCGCGTTCTTTTAGGACTTTTGAGAGTGCGTTTGTAAACTGGATTAAGGTTGGGTAGGTTTGATTCATTTAGTGGCGTTGGTTTTGACTTTTTTAAATCATACACCTGCTTTAATGGGCAAAATTGGTCTTTGCTAATTTTTATTTGGCAGACGTATTCGCTTGTTTTGTCGCAAGTGACTTAAACCATACATAGCTAAAAAGCTTCTAATCTAATTTAACTTATTGTATTTAATAAAATATATTTTTTGGTATGGCTGATGTTTTAGTAAACTTAAGCTACTTAAAGGCAAGCTACTGTACCAGTAGCAACAAGGTAGGCATTAGCTATTCCAGGGATTGGGTATGAACGACCTAAAAAAAGAGCCGTTCAACCATTAGCCTCACCGCGTTCTATATGTAAACTCTTTAACCTAGCTCAATAACGCTATTGTTTGGAATATTAAAGTAGCTAACCACGCTTCCATCATGGCTTGGAAGAACATCAAACAACGCAGCTTGAATGACGGAATGCTGATACAACATAAAGCACTGACAGCGTTAGACGACATCCTGAATATGATCAAATGGCAGAACATTGAGAAATATCTGGTGGATTTACACAATAGCAAGAAAGGTGAACGCGCCTATTCACCACTGATGATGTTTAAATCCTTGCTATTGCAAAGCTGGTACAACCTCAGTAACCAGTGCAGCGGAACGGTCAGTGCGTGGTATTGCCATCGGGCGTAAGAACTATCTGTTTCGGGGTTCTGATTTAGGCGGTGAGCGTGCCGCAACGATGTATAGATCGGATCAGCCAAACTCAACGATATTAACCCTGAGGCGTATTTGCGCCATGTCTTGTTGGTGATTGCAGACTATCCGGTGAATCGGGTGGCTGAGTTGTTACCTTGGAATGTGACGTTAACTTCTTAAAAGGCTAATGCTGCTGTCAATACCGTATTGGGCGGATGCTTACTTTAAATATTGATTTTCATTAAGGTATATTTTGGAAAGGTCTATCTCTTCGTCATCGAGCGTATTTCATTCATAGCTTGAGTTGTGCGTTCTGCAAGTTTGCGTACTTCATTTGCTACAACGGAAAAACCTCTACCAGCCTCACCAGCACGAGCAGCTTCAATCGCAGCATTAATTGCTAAGATGCTAATTTGCATTGCGATTTGGTTGATAGTATCAGCCACACTCAATATTTGTTTCATATTCTCTTCATTGCGAACAACATTAAGATGATGAAGCTCTTTAGCGGCTCTCTCATCACTAATATCTCGTATTGCTCCCGCAGAACGAAGAGCTACACCAGAATCATTCCGGGCTGTAACAGATCGTTCTCTAAACCACACATAGCCACGATTTGCGGTTTTCAGCCTATACTCAACATTGTAGGGGGTCTGTCCACTGCTATCGTTTAAATGAGCACTAAAGGCGTCCAATACTTGCTGTTTATCGTCAGCATGTGCTGAATTAAACCAACTATCCCAACCATTAGGAAAATCACTCACGTGTTCATAACCTAAAAGCTTTCTAAATTGGTTAGACCATTCGATTTTGCTATCTTTATGGTCAGTATCGCCATTGACTATGTGAAGTATCCAAATACCTTCAGTAATAGCTAGGTTAGCAAGCTCTAGATCTTCAAGTTTTTTCCTAACAGATATTAATTCGGCATAAATATTGTCTTGAGTGGGTTCATTGCTACCAGTATATTTTTTTAGCATTAAATGCTCACTATCCAAAGTATTATCGTGATTGTCCTACAAAATTCATGTATCACTTATACTTCTTAGTGAGTATTAAGCTAGTGGAAATAGTTAATTATTTTTACTATTCTAAATAGATCGAATTGAGTCATAAATCTCTCTCTGGTCACGCAAATAAGTGTGACTTAAAGCATAACCGTGCCAGACTGCTGCTAATGAGTATGGCGTATAACCTGAAGCGAGGATTGGCGATACAGCGCAGTTGTATGGAAGCTTGCTAGAAAAGACTGAAAATTGCTTCGTGCAAAGGTCTCATAAAATATGTTTGTTGGTATGGCTGATGTTTTGTTAAATTAAGCTACTTAAAGGCAAGCTGCTGTGCCGGTAGCAACAAGGTAAGCATTAGCTATGCCAGTGATTGGGTATGAACGACCCCAAAAAAAGGGTCGTTCAACCATTAGCCTCACAACGGCCTATATGTAAACTCTTGAACCTAGCTCAATCACGCTATTGTTTGGAATATTAAAGTAGCCAACCACACTGCCTGCATTGCGTGACATGACGGCGAATAAATTGTCTCGCCATTTTGCCATTTGTCCTTCTTGTCCAGAGATTACAGTTTCTCTGCTGACAAAGTATGAAGTGGTGAATGGGTCAATGGTTACGTTATCAATTTTGCAATCTTCTAGCGCCTTGGGAATATTGGGTGATTCCATAAAGCCATAATGCAGCTTGATTTGCCAAAAGCCAGCACCAATTTCTTTGATATCCATGCGTTGTTTTGTCGCTATGGTCGGCACATCTGAGAACTCCACGGTAAGTATCAGGTTGGTTTGATGTAATACCTGATTATGCTTTAAATTATGCATGAGTGCTTGTGGCACGGTGTCTGGATTTGCGCATAGAAATATAGCAGTACGTTTTATTCGTGCACTTTTTTCACGGGCAATATTGATTACAAAGTCTTCCAGTTTGGGGTCGTCTTCATGAATGTGTTGCAGCAGAATCTCACGGCCTTGTTTCCATGTCCACATAATAATGACCAGACCAACGCCTAGCGCTACCGGGAACCAGCCGCCTTTGAAAAACTTGACTGAGCATGATGCCAGTAATAATAAGTCTAGAACAATAAAAGTACTGGTGGCACTCAGCGCTAGCCATAGCGGGTATTTCCAATTATGGCGCAGTACAAAGTAGCTGAGAATGGTGGTAATTAACATGGTGCCAGTGACGGCGATGCCATAGGCCGCGGCAATTGCAGAGGAGTTTTGAAATGCGATGGCGGTAATGACTACGGCTACCAGCAATAACCAATTGATAGCAGGCACGTAGATTTGACCTGACTCGCCAGCGGATGTGTGCAGTATTTGCATTCTAGGTAAAAAGCCTAATTGTATGGCCTGTTGCGTAATAGAGTAAGCGCCTGAGATGACGGCTTGCGAGGCAATAATGGTTGCTAATGTCGCTAATATTACTGCAGGGATTAACAGTTGTTGAGGAAACGATAAATAGAACGGGTTGCTCACGGCTTCAGGTGTTGATAGCAGTAGCGCGCCTTGACCTAAATAGTTTAGCGCTAATCCCGGTAATACCAAACATGACCACGCAATACGAATGGCAGGTTTGCCAAAGTGTCCCATGTCTGCGTAGAGTGCTTCTGCACCCGTGATGGCAAGCACCACTGCACCTACCGCTAAAAATACACCAGCGCCGCGATCTGCCAAAAAATGAAACGCATAGATTGGATTTAGCGCGTTTAATATTACTGGGTTTTTGGTAATGTGATAAATGCCGATAGTACCTAGTACGGTGAACCAAACCACAATGATTGGCCCAAAGAATTTACCTACTGTATTAGTCCCATATTTTTGGAATGCAAATAAAGCCACTAGAATTGTGATTGAAACAGGAATGATGAATGTGCTGAGTCCGGGCGCGATAAGTTCAAGCCCTTCTACTGCGGAGAGTACGGAAATAGCTGGGGTCAAGATACTGTCGCCATAAAAAAGCGCAGCACCAAATACGCCTAAACCTAATAGTATTTTTTTACGTTTAGGTGCTTCGTTAGCTGTGGAAACAGCTAATGCGAGTAAAGCCATAATGCCACCTTCACCACGATTATCAGCGCGTAGCACCAGAATGACATACTTCAGCGTCACCACTAACATCAACGCCCAAAACACGGCGGATATTGCACCTATGATGTTAGTTTGAGTAAGCGCGATACCAGTAGATGCGCTAAAAATTTCTTTAATGGTATAAAGTGGGCTGGTGCCGATGTCGCCATACACCACGCCAATGGCGCCCAGCGTGAGTGTTGCAACGCTTTTTGATTGTGTGTTTGTATTCATGATTTTTTGAAAAATGACCTTGTGTAAATGAAAACAAGGCCATTAAATCAAGGCGGGTGTATCAATCGCATAAACAAACATTGATACGTCGAGACCTCAGCACGAGAGCTTATTAACCCAAACCCCTATCACTATCGTCATTCCCGCGAAGGCGGGAATCCAGTTAAGTAGTTAATTCGCCTAGATTCCCGCTTTCGCGGGAAAGACAGGATTCTGGTATTTTTATACAAAATTGAGCTTAATTTAGTTTCGTTTCGTGCAAAGATCTCGATACGTTTAAATTTTAGGTAGCGGATAGCCTGTAACCAATACCTGCTTCAGTAATAATATAACGCGGTGCTGCGGGATTTTTTTCCAAACGCGCGCGCAGTCTGCCCATGTGGATGCGTAAGTAATGCGTGTCATCAACATATTCTGGCCCCCAAACTTCGGTCAGCAGCTGGCGATGGGTGAATACTTTGCCTGGTTTTTTAGCCAGCATAAACAAAAGCTTAAACTCGATAGGCGTGAGATGTACTTGTTGTTGATTCAGTAAAACACTTGAATTAACAGTGTCTATTTCTAAATCATCCAGCTTGAAAACATCATCGCGCAACGACATCATTGCACTGCGTTTGAGCGATACTTTGACGCGTGCGAGCAGTTCATTCACGCCGAAAGGTTTCGCTAAATAATCGTCTGCGCCTAAAGTAAAGCAATCCACTTTTTCTTGTTCGGATTGACGCGCCGATAGCACCAAAATTGGCAGGTCGGAGCTGATGCGTACATGCTCAATAAAACTGCGGCCATCGCCATCTGGTAAGTTTAAATCCAATATGACCAGTGCGGGTTTCTGCTCACTAAAGATGCTTTTTCCATCGGCAAGCTTACGCGCAAGCACGGTGTGATAACCGTTGGCTTTCAGGCTGGATTGAAGAAACTGGCTAATCTGCAAGTCGTCTTCAATGATCAGGATTTGTGCTTTTTCAGACATGGCTGGTATCCACATCAGGCGCATGAAAGCTTAAAGTGACGCACGCGCCACCGCCATTTTGGTTGCTAATTGTGAGTGTTGCATCGTGCGCTTTTGCAATCGCCTGCACAATGGATAATCCCAAACCAAAGCCTTTGGCATGACCTGACGAAAACTTTTTAATTTGCGAGGCATTAAATGCTTCGCCAAAGCCAATTCCACGGTCTTTAACACTGATATTAATCAGGTCGCCGGTTTTAGTAACATCAATCTTAATCGGTTCCTGATGTTGATTTGATATAGCAAGATTGGCTTGTTTAGCGTTATCAATCAGGTTTACTAGCGCCTGCGTGAGTAGATTCGCGTTGGCTTTAATTAATAAATCCGGTTCACTGATTGTCGCGAGTAAATCAACAGCGTCGCCACGACTTTTATACAGCGCGGTGACAATACCGATGATTTCTTCGGGCGATTGCAAGTCCATTGGAATCTCTTTTACTGCGTTGGATTCCAGGCGTATCAGAGATAATATGTTTTCAGTAGTACTCGCCAAGTACTGTGCTTGTGATGCAATTAGCGCTGTTAAATGCGCCATCTGCTCAGTGTCTAAATTGACGTCTCTTTGTTGCAATGTAGTCGCCGCGCCCAGAATTGAAGTAAGGGGCGTGCGCATGTCATGTGCGATGGAAGCCAGTAGTGCACTTTGTATGGCTTCTTCTTGCGCCATCAATTCAGCCAGCCGCGCTCTTTCACTATTGATCAGCCGTTGATAAGCCATTGATACTTGGTCGATACAGGATTTGATGGCGGTATACATTTCAATGTTGTCATTCGCATCAATACCGCACACCACTAAAATCGGATGCTGACTTGGTAGCCGATTGAATGGAATTAGCCAATATGGGGACTCTGGCCAGTTATCGGTATACGGACCAATCGGTTTGCCGTTGTTTGCTACCCATTCCATGGCATTTTGGTCAGGAAGCTTGAGGTAGTCGGGCGGCAGGGCGATGGTGTAAGTATTGTTTGCATCAGATTGAGCAATGAAAAATGGCTTATTAAACTCAGCTTTTAGTAGACTGCAAGTGTCGTGCAGCATGGTATTGGTATCTTTTGCCAAGGCGAGATTTTCAGCTAAGGTTCTAGCGAACTCCGCACGTTTTGATGCAACGACAGATTGATTGGTTTGAGATTTTAATCGCTTTACCAACGAGGTGATGACTAGCGATACGACTAAAAAGCTAATCAAGCTTGCCCAGGATTCAATATGCTCGACCTGAAATGTATAGCGTGGAATAACGAAAAAATAGTTGATTGCAAAAAAAGCCGCAAATGCGGTACTTGAGGCGACAAAAAAAGTGTGAAAATATGCTGTGGCGACCACAAGCAATAAATACGACATCGTTATGCCCGTCGTACCTAATGTGCTGAAAAATCTATTATTGATGGCTGTAATAACTACTAATAAAACCGCCATATAAAAACATTGAATAAATTCTTTTTTCAATATTTTGATCCCAATATTTTATATTGGATAAATTATGCGCTTAATATTTTCTAATACCTAGCTTAACTGTGGTTGCAAGTTGTTTATCTTTGTCGTAAATGTCCTAAACCATACATGGCTGCAAGTTGTTTTATTTCATTTAACTTATTGTAAATAATAAATATTTTTGTTGGCACGGCTAATGCTTTAGTAAACTTAAGCTACTAAAGGGTGCTGCCGTGCGAGTTATTACTCCTGTTGTTAATGATACGACCTTACGTGACGGTGAGCAGACCGCTGGCGTGGCGTTTACACGTGCTGAAAAACTGGCGATTGCACAATCACTTGCGGATGCTGGCGTGCCTGAACTTGAGATTGGCATCCCTATTATGGGTGATGCTGAAATTGAAGATATTCAGGCGATTGTAGGTTTGGGCTTGCCTTGCCGCCTCATGGTGTGGGGGCGCATGGCAGAGCAGGACCTCTTGGCTTGTGTTAAATCTGGCGTAAAGACCGTTAACTTATCTATCCCAGTTTCTGATTTACACATAGAGCGCAAATTAGGCCGTAGCCGCGAGTGGGTGTTGCAGCAGGTGTCTTATTTTGTGCGCCGCGCATGTGATTTAGGTTTGCAGGTTTCGGTGGGGGGTGAAGATGCCTCACGTGCCGACCAAGCCTTTGTGTTGCAAGTGGCAGAGCTTGCACAACTGGCAGGCGCAAGACGCTTTCGCTATGCCGATACCTTGGGTATGTTAGATCCATTCGTGACCCATGACAGAATCGCTAAGCTTGTTGCCGCGACTGATTTAGAAATAGAAATGCATGCGCATGACGATTTAGGTTTAGCAACGGCGAACTCAATCGCCGCAATTATGGCGGGTGCCAGCCATGTGAATACCACAGTGAACGGGCTCGGCGAGCGTGCAGGTAATGCACCGCTGGAAGAAGTGGTGATGGCGTTATGGCGCATTCACGGCATTGATATGAGTATTGATATGCAGCGCTTTCCTGTTATTTCTAAGCTAGTGGCAGAGGCGTCTGGCAAAGCGGTGGCAGCGAACAAGAGCATTGTCGGTGAGGCTGTTTTTACCCATGAATCTGGTTTGCATGTGGATGGCTTGTTAAAAGACTTTGCTACTTATGAAAATTTTGACCCAGCCGCAGTTGGGCGTGATCGTCAGCTGGTGTTAGGCAAGCACTCTGGTAGCCATAGTGTTAAACATGCTTATGCGTTACTAGGCATTAGTCTGCAAGAAGATGAAGCGCCACAGTTACTTGCACATATTCGTCAGTTTGCCAATTCAACCAAACGTACCCCCCAAGTAGATGACTTGTGGCGAATGTATCTGGAAAATTTACTGGAAACTCAACCTGAACAATAGGAGAGTGCTGTGAGTGAAAATGTGATGGAGAGCAAAAGTAGAGCAGAAAATAGCCTAAAGGTTGGATTGCTCAAACAGCTTAAAGATGATCTGGAATGCGTATTTGAGCGAGACCCTGCTGCACGTAATAGGCTGGAAGTCTTGCTGACTTACCCAGGGTTGCACGCTATTTTTGCACATCGTATTGCTCATGGTCTGTGGAAGCGTAGTTTTCGCTTTACTGCGCGCTGGTTAAGTTATTTCACACGGATGTTTACTCAAATTGATATTCATCCAGGCGCCACTATTGGCTGTCGCTTTTTTATTGATCATGGGTGTGGCGTAGTGATCGGTGAGACCGCCGAAATTGGTAATGATGTCACGCTTTATCACGGTGTGACATTAGGCGGTGTTTCCTGGAATGCAGGTAAGCGCCATCCCACATTGTGCGATGGCGTCATGGTGGGTGCGGGTGCAAAAATATTAGGCCCTGTGACTGTCGGTCGCCATGCGCGAGTTGGTGCTAATTCTGTAGTCGTCAATGACATCCCTGAAAGTATGACTGTAGTAGGTATTCCAGGCAGGATAGTGCTACCAGATGAACAGCGGCGCCAAGTGCAGCACGGCATAGACCTTGATCATCACCTGATGCCTGACCCAGTTGGAAAGGCCGTAACGGCATTGCTGGGACGTATTGATGATTTGGAAGCGCAATTACAAATGTTGAAGCGTGCTCAAGCAGTCGATAGCCAAGGTTTGGTTGACGCAGGAACACCTACTCGATCAAAGATTATGGTCACCATCAATTAGCGGTGAACCCTAACAATTGTAAATTTTTTTTATCAAAATACTGGAGCCGTAATGAGTAATTTATTAAGCACGATGCAGAAGTTTTCTGCAGCTGAGGAGTTTCTTGATTTCTTAGATGTAGATTATGTCCCGCAAGTGGTGCAGGTCAACCGTCTGCACATCATGAAACGCTTTCAGCAATACCTTGGGCGTGACCCAGTGCCTGAAGGCTTGCCAGAGCTAGATGAGCGCGAAGCTTACAAGACTAGATTGCAACAGGCGTATCAGGATTTTGTGCAGTCCAACGCTGTGGTTGAGAAGGTTTTTAAAGTATTTCAGGACAAAGCTGGCGTGCAAACTATCAGTGTGAATAAGCTGAAACAGTCACTTAGTGAACGTGAATAACAGTTATTGTCGGGTTTGCTACAAAGTAAAAATTCTTGCCTTAAATTATGTAACTTACTGAATTTTAATATAAAAATATAGTTTATTCTGGCTTGGCACAAAGGTTGCTGATAGTGAATCGTAAGGCTTGATCGTAAGACCTAAGGTTAATAAAACGGAGTTGATATGCATATAGTTGTTTGTATTAAGCAAGTACCTGATAGCGCGCAGATTCGCGTGCATCCAGTGACCAATACGATTATGCGTCAAGGCGTGCCTGCGATTGTGAATCCGTATGATCTGTTTGCACTTGAAGAAGCGTTAAGGTTAAAGGATGAATACGGTGCGCGCGTGACGGTGCTAACGATGGGGCCGCCAATGGCAGAAGCCGCATTGCGTAAAGCGATTTCATACGGTGCTGATGATGCGGTGTTGGTGACAGACCGCGCGTTTGCTGGTTCAGACACTTTGGCTACCAGTTGCGCGCTGGCTTCTGCAATTACGCAAATACACAAAGATATGCCGATTGACTTGGTGTTTACTGGCAAGCAGACCATTGATGGCGACACCGCGCAAGTAGGGCCTGGCATTGCCAAGCGCTTGAATATGCAATTGCTGACGTATGTGACAAAAGTGCGTTCAGTGGATTTAGAAAAACATGAAGTGGTTGTGGAACGCCGTTCAGAAGGTGGCGTGCAGTTGCTCAACACCAGCACGCCTAGCCTGATTACTGTGCTGGAAGGTACGAATGAAATGCGCTTTGCCACCATGGCAAATATGTTCAGAGCCTCACGTTACCCAGTCAAAGTTTGGAATCGTGAGCAGGCCGGCATTGAAGATGTGACTACCGTAGGATTGAAAGGCTCGCCAACTGTGGTTTCCAAGGTGTTTGCACCGACGCCACGTGCGGTGAAAGCTGAAATTATTCAGTGCGAAAGCAATGACCCTAAGGATTTAAGCGTCACTTTGCTGGCTAAGGTGTTTGCCAAGTATCCGAAGTTAGAAAAAGAAATTTCAAAACATGCTTAATTCCATTGAGTGGTAGTGGCAGTGCAGGTTCGTAAAAATGATTTTAAGAGAAGGATAGTGCCATGAGTGAAGCTCCCGAAGTTAAAAAGCCAGTAGGTAAAAAGCGCATAGAACTTGATGACAGGCTCAAAGCCTACAAAGGCATTTGGGTGTTTATTGAGCATGAACGCGGCAAGATTCATCCTGTTTCGCTAGAGTTACTGGGTGAAGGTCGCAAGCTGGCAGATAACTTGGGTGTGGAGTTGGCCGGCGTTGTGATGGGCGTGCCAAACGATACTACTCGCAGCTTTTGTAATGAGGCGTTTTTTCACGGCGCAGACTTGTGCTACCTGATGGAAGATGAGCTGCTGACGGATTATCGCAATGAGCCCTTTACCAAGGGCCTGACTGATTTAGTCAATAAATATCAGCCTGAGATTATGTTGTTAGGCGCGACTACATTAGGCCGCGATTTGGCTGGCAGCGTGGCGACTACGCTAAAAACTGGCCTAACAGCCGACTGCACCGAGCTGAATGTAGATGTGGAAGCGCGTAGCCTTTTAGCGACACGCCCAACCTTTGGCGGCAGCTTGTTGTGTACGATTCAAACACTGAATTACCGTCCGCAAATGGCGACAGTGCGACCTCGTGTGATGCCGATGCCAGATAAAGACAGTTCGCGTACAGGCCGCATTATTGAAGATAAGTTAGGCATGTTCGAGAAAGACATCATCACCAAGGTGCTGGAGTTTATTCCGGATGCGATGCAAGACAAGCCACAGTTACCGTTTGCCGACATTATCGTTTCTGGCGGACGCGGCATGAAAAAGCCAGAAAATTTCAAATTGATTTGGGATTTAGCCGAAGTGTTAGGTGCAGAAGTTGGTGCTACTCGACCAGTGGTGCAAGCTGGCTGGGTAGATCTGGAGCGCCAAGTTGGGCAGTCTGGCAAAACCGTGCGCCCTAAACTTTATATCGCGGTGGGGATTTCTGGCGCCATTCAGCATCGTGTGGGCATGGATGCTTCGGATGTGATTATTGCCATCAACAGTGACCCGAATGCGCCGATTTTTGACTTTGCACATTACGGCATCGTCGGTAACGCAATGACGATACTCCCAGCTTTGACCGAAGCGTTTAAAGCGCATCTCGCAACTGCAAGAAAGGCAGGGTAGAGCCTATGTTAGTTAAAAACGAAAGATGCGTTGAAACACAAAAAGGATGGATGCAAGGCGCAGGGCGCAGCGAATGGTTATTTCATTCGCAAGCACTGCAACGCAGCATACGCCTTTTTGTGTTTCAACCCTTTGGGACAGCCATGGATTGCGCGCATGGCGTTGTTGCTCGCCGCTTGTTTGGAATAACCAAACCGCGCGGCTCTCGTCTAGCCATGCGCGCAATCCATGGCTGTCGCACATTCGTTTTTAACTAACATAGGCTCTTATCATGGCAGAAAAATTTGATGTAATCGTAGTCGGGGCTGGCCCATCTGGTAATGCTGCCGCACTCAGGCTGGCAGAAGCAGGGCTAAGCGTGCTGCAAATCGAGCGCGGTGAATCGCCAGGTTCTAAGAACGTGCAGGGCGCGATTCTTTACTCAGACGCGCTGGAAAAGTTAATTCCTGACTTTAGAGACGATGCGCCACTAGAGCGGCATATTATTGAGCAGCGCATGTGGGTGCTGGATGATGACTCTTTTGTCGGCACACATTATCGCTCAGATAGCTTTAACAAAGAGCCGTACAACCGCTACACCATGATTCGCTCGCAGTTTGATAAATGGTTTTCAGAGCGCGTACAAAAGGCTGGTGCATTGCTGATTTGCGAAACGACAGTTTCGCACTTGTTGCTGGATGGTCAACGTGTGATTGGCGTGATGACAGACCGCCAAGGCGGTGAAATTTATGCCGATGCTGTGATTCTGGCCGATGGCGTTAATTCATTATTAGCCAAAAAAGCTGGCTTCCACCCAGAGTTAAAACCTAAGAATGTTGCGCTAGCTGTGAAAGAAATTCACTTTATGCCGCAAGAAGTCATCGAGCAACGCTTTGGTGTGAAAGGTGATGAGGGCGTGGTGATTGAAATGGTAGGTAAGATCACCAAAGGCATGATGGGTACGGGATTTTTATACACTAACCGCGAATCCGTCACTATCGGTGTGGGCTGCATGTTATCTGACTTTAAAAATCAAAAAGTCACGCCTTACGAGTTGTTGGAACAAATGAAACAGCATCCATCTATCCAGCCAATGCTGGCTGGTGGTGAGATGAAAGAGTACACCGCGCACTTGATCCCTGAAGGCGGCTTTAATGCTATGCCTGATTTATATGGTGATGGCTGGATGATCGTGGGTGATGCTGGCATGTTTGTGAATGCGGTGCATCGTGAAGGTTCTAACCTTGCCATGACGACAGGCATGCATGCGGCAGATACTTTGATTGAGTTGAAAGCTGAAGGCAAGGAGTTTTCAAAAGCGAACCTGAAACGCTACAAAGCGCGCTTGGATGAAAGCTTTGTCATGAAAGACATGAAAAAGTACAAGAACATGCCAGAGGTGTTCCACACCAATCCACAGTTCTTTAATGACTACCCGGATTTAATCTCGCAAGCCGCGCGTACCATGCTGACGGTAGATGGTGTGGATAAGAAAACCAAAGAACGTGAAATTCGTAAAAGTTTCCGTCAACGTCGCTCACTGTTTGGCTTGATGGGCGATGCGTTCAAGTTATGGAGGGCATTGGAATGAGTATCAAGGTTGAAGAGAAGCTGTTTCAGAACCGCTACAAGGTTGATTCTGGACGCCCGCATATCAGCATTATTGATGAGGACAAATGTCGCAATCAATGTGAAGTGCAAGCTTGTACCGTGTGCTGCCCAGCCGCTTGCTGGACGATGGAAGGTAACGGTCAGGTCACTGTGATTAGCGATGGCTGTTTGGAATGTGGCACGTGCCGCATTATTTGTGATGAACATCAGAATGTCGCTTGGGAGTATCCAAGAGGTGGGTACGGCATTTTGTTCAAGTTTGGCTAAAAATCATGCCAAAAACTACTGCGCTTGCGATTTTTGGGTTACGCGGTGCTCGGAATCCTCATGTACAACTGCGTACATTCCGGTTCCTGCGCTCCGTGCGTACTCAAACTAGCTGTGCTTTGTGCGCATACAAACTAGCTGCGCTCGCTACGTTTTTGGCACGATTTTGTGTGAGAAGTGTGAGTCCGCATACTAGTCGTACCTACTTATATGGCTAATTAAAGTTAGGTTCAATCATGCTAAAAAATATTGTGTTGGCAATTTTGGGATTACGCAGTGCTGACTATGGTCATCGCTTGGCGGTTTCACACCGCTTGCATCAATGTGAGCCAGCGCCTAACTTGCGTGGTCGTCATCATCATGTGCAACTGCGTACTTTTCGGAATCTGCGCTCCGTGCGTAGCCAAACCAGTTGTATTAGTTATGTATTTTTGCATGATTTAGGTGATTGAGTAATGACGCAACCCGTCTGGCTATCAGAGCGCGTGCAATGGATAGGGGCTTTAGACCCCACCATGCGTAGCTTTGATATTGTGCTTAAAACGCCAAACGGTACGACCTATAACGCTTATGCGGTGCGTGGTAGTGATGGCGTGGCGGTGGTTGATACCGTGAAAGAAGAGTGTGCAGAGCAGTTTTTTGCAAGGCTGGAAGCCGTTGCCCGTTACGATGAAATCAAGGTGATTGTGCTGAACCACCTTGAGCCAGACCATACCGGTGCGTTGCCAGAACTCATGCGTAGAGCACCACAGGCCAAGCTCTATATTTCAAAGTCCGCGCAACTGATGTTAAAGGCGCTGCTGAATCAGCAAGACATTGATTACACGCCGGTAGGCACAGGTGATACGGTGAGTTTAGGTGACCGCACGCTTCAATTTTTACATACGCCCTATTTGCACTGGCCGGATACGCAATGCACCTATCTTGAAGAAGAGTACATGTTGTTTTCCGGTGATGTGTTTGGCTGCCACTTCTGTGATGAGCGCTTGTTTAACGACAAAGTCGGCGATTTTCGCTTTGCGTTTGAGTATTACTACGCGCACATCATGCGGCCATTTCGTGAGCATGTGCTGAATGCCTTGACGCTGCTTGAGCCGCTACGCATGAATATTATCGCGCCTACCCATGGCCCGATACTGCGCGATCAGCCCAAACGCTATATGCAGCGCTATCGTGAGCTGAGCGGTCAGCGTTTGCAAAGTGAAGTGAATGCGGATGAAAAGACGCTGGTGATTTTTTACATCAGCGCTTATGGCAGCACCACGCAAATGGCGCAGATGATACGCGCTGGCGCTGAACAAGTGGCAGGAGTACGCGCCTCGCTATACGACATGGAAGGCGGCGATGCCGATTTGTTTGTGGACTTGGTCGAAGACGCTGACGGTATTTTAATCGGCTCGCCCACCATCAATGGTGATGCGGTTAAACCGGCGTGGGATTTGGTTTCATCGTTCGCCAAGATCAATGTGCGCGGCAAACTGGCTGGGGCCTTTGGCTCTTATGGCTGGTCTGGTGAAGCGGTACGTATGCTCGAAGACCGGCTGCGTGGATTGAAAATGCGCCTGCCGCAATCTGGCGTGCGCATTAAATTGATTCCATCGTCAGATGAGCTTGAGGAGTGCCGACGCTATGGTCAGGAAGCAGGCGAGCATCTGATGGGCGTGAATGCGCCGCGCGTGCTGGATATGGCGGATTTAATTGCCTCTAGGCAAGTACAAGTTTAATGCAATTCATTTTAGGAGCTGAAAGATGGCTAAAGCAAAAGTAACATTTTCTGATGTCAACGTAACGGTGAACGTGCCGGTTGGCACGCGCATTATCGAGCTATCGGAAGCGGTGGGTTCTTATATTGCCTACAACTGTCGCGAAGGTGATTGTGGCGTATGCATATTTGAGGTGATTAAAGGTCAGGAAAACCTATCGCCAGTTTCCAAGGAAGAGTCTGCTGTGTTACTTACGCGCTATCAGGAAATCATTGATGGCTGGCGTGCCACTAAAAATATCGATGACTTGCGGGAAAAAATGCAGCGTGAAAATTTTATCGGCAAGCACTGCCGTTTAGCCTGCCAAACGCAAGTGTTCGGTGACGTTGTCGTCGCCCCTTTGTAAGGAAAATATCATGTCAAAATACAACATCACATTTGCCGATATTGGCACTACGATTAGCGTGCCACGCGGTACGCGTATTGTGGAAGTGGCTGAAAAAGTCGGCGCGAGTATTCCGTTTGGCTGCAAAGAAAATGACTGTGGCGACTGCATGGTTGAGGTGCTGGAAGGCGCTAGCAATCTGTCGATGCCATCCGCACTGGAAACCGAACTGCTCAAGCAGAAATTCGGAAAGCCTAATAATCGTCTGGCTTGTCAGGCAATGGTGTTGGGCGATGTGACGATTAAACCAGCATAGGTTTTTAATTTATCAAGGTCTTTGCACATGATCCTTAAATCACCGAAATTTCTTAACTCCGTCATTCCCGCGTAGGCGGGAATCCAGTCAGGGTGCAGTTTTCTGTGATTTACTTTTTGGAAAGAATGTATAGCTACACTGCAACCAAATATTTTTTATGAAATAGAAAATTTATTGATTATCTGTAACAAAGACTCACTTGTAACTTGCCTAGATTCCCGCCTACGCGGGAATGACGAACGTTGGTAACGGCTACCGGAAAACGTTACCTGAATTTATTAGAGAAATACTAGCAACATTAAAGCATTCCAATAAAACTTAACTTAAGGGGTACTATCATGCCAAGACCACCCAAGCACGTATTTGTTTGCAATCAAGCCAGACCACCGAACCATCCGCGTGGCTCTTGCCAATCTAAAGGCGGCAATGACTTGTTGCAGGAGTTCTGGCAACAATTGCAGTCGCGTAATTTGTGGGATAAGTTTTCTGTGACCTACTCTGGCTGTTTAGGCCCGTGTGATAGCGGCCCGAATGTGCTGGTTTACCCAGAAAGCGTCATGTATGGCGGCGTGACTAAAGAAGACGTGACGACCATTATCAACGAGCATTTGATAGAAGGTAATGTCGTTGAGCGCCTTAAAGTACCTGAAAGCGTTTGGTAGAACTATCTTGCAGGGCATAGTCGCAACAGATGATTTACCACCGCGCGTAGCGGGCTATATCACAGCCGCTACGGCGTCAGGTGATTGGCGAGATGCGGAGTCTTTATTATGGCGTGCGCAGGCAACCGACCCCGACTGCCTGCATGTGTATTACACGCTGTATAAGTTTTACTTTAATCACAAGCGCTTGGGTGACGCTGAACGCGCTACCTGCTTGGCGCTGGATGCCGCAGCACGCTTGGCGAATATCGCGGCAGACTGGCGCTTGCAAGACATCAGTGCTTGCGATTGGGGCAAGGCGCATTCGCCGCAGCACTTTTACTTGTTCAGCCTGAAAGCCTTGGCGTTTATTCGTTTGCGCCAACTCCGTGCCGATGATGCAGATTTGATTCTTGCCAAGTTGCGCGAAATTGACCCTAGCGATTCTGTAGGGCATTCAGTGATTGAGTCATACGCCATGGGAGCCGCAGCATGAGTGTACTCAGTGGTGCGTTATTAGGGATTCTGGAAGAGGCTGGCGTTGCGGTATTGACGCTGACTGAAGGTTTGGAGCCGGAAGAGTTTTTTAGCAGCCGCTTGACGCAGCAGGAAGTATTGCGACAAATGAGCATTATGGCGGATACCGCCGCCAACGTGCCGGATGATCTTAAATTGAAAATGGTGGAAATCGACTGGACAGGTTGGTCGATATTAGGCATTGAGTTAAAGATGACGGGTAGCGCTGAGCGCGATGCCTTGTGGTTCGGCGTGCGTTCTTTGGTGCCGGCGACGCTGATGTGGATGCGGGTGTATAAGAAGGATGCGCCAGAGTTATTTTCTTTAATGACTTAAGAATGGTAATACTTTTGGTGAGCTAATTGCGCTGTCTGCTTTGCTACATATGCGACAAATGTAAAATTTAAAGCAGTGGCAAAAAATAGCACTAATGCTCACACAATCCGATATTCATTGATATTCTATTTTGTGGCATGAAATCTGCTATCTCTTTAATTATCGATATATACTTGTGTATATTACGACAAACCTAGGTGAAATATGGCTGAACAAAACAATTTCAAAGTGATGGGCTCATTATCACTTGGGCTGGATGCGCAAAACTTACTCAGCGATAAGCGTATCGCCTTGCTGGAAAAGGTTGGTGAGTTTGGCTCCATTACACAAGCGGCTAAGGCGGTGAAGTTAAGTTATAAAGGCGCTTGGGATGCAGTGGATGCCATGAACGGCATGTTTGGCGAGCCGCTAGTGGTGACGATGACGGGCGGCAAGGGCGGTGGTGGTACGCAACTCACCGCAACAGGTATTCGCATCGTAGATACTTATCGTGCGTTGTTACGTGAGCATCAACGTTTTATGCAAGCCGCCAGTGTGGGCATTGAAAATTTTGACAATATCTATCAAATGATCAGGAGATTATCCGTGAAAACCAGTGCAAGAAATCAGTTCTTTGGCAAAGTGACAGCCATCAAGCTTGGGCCAGTAAATGTCGAAGTCGAGCTCACACTCACCGGTGGCGACAAAATTCATTCAGTGATTACGCACGATGGGCTAGATAGTCTTGGCCTGAAAGTAGGCAGTGAGGCATGGGCGCTGGTGAAAGCCAGCTGGATTATTCTCGCCATGCCAGATGCTGCGGCTAAAGTGAGTGCGCGTAATAAGTTATTAGGCAAAATTTCGCGCATTACGGGCGGTAATGTGAATACCGAAGTGAGTGTGCAGTTGGATGGCGGCAACACCGTGAGCGTGGTAATCACCAATGACAGTGTGACCAGTTTGGAACTGGCTGAAGGCGTTGAAGTTTGCGCGGTGTTTAAGGCGAGTAGTGTGATTATGGGGATCACAGATTAGAAGCTGGTGAGACAAACGATTTTTCAGGCCGTTTTTTACCTACCGTTATGTAGTTATCTTTATTGCGTTTATTTAATTTTAATATAGGGGGTGTGAGATGAAGTGTTTACCATTGAATCAAGGCTGGAAATTGAAATGTGGCGTGTTACTTGCAATGTGTATCAATACTGCTTATGCGGCGGAAAGTACGGATAGCAATGCTGATGACAGAATTGAAAAATTGCAGAAAATGCTGGAAGAACAGCAATGGCAGATGAAAGCGATGGCTGATGAGTTATCGGCACTGCAGAGTAGGCGATATAGCGACAAAGGCAAAAGCAAAGGCAACCCTGTATATGGATCGTTTAATAATGGTTTGGTTTTCGAAGACGGCACAGGTGACTGGAAATTGCAATTGAATGGGCGTATTCAGGCTGATTATCGTACCTTTGACCCTGATGAATGGAAAAATGATGGCTTTTTCATCCGCCGGGCACGATTTGGCGGCACGTTTAGTTTTCTGAATGATTTTGCAGTACGTGTGGAAGGCGAATATAGCAACGTGAGCGATGGCAGCAAGGCTACCACTGCCATGACTTATGGCTACCTTGATTACACACGCTGGAAACAAGCAAAAATACGCGTTGGTCAGTTCAAGCCGTTCTTCGGCCTTGAGCGCACCTACAGCACCAATGTCATCGACAATGCCGAGCTTTCTCTAGCCACTAATAATGGTGCCATCTTTACCTCAACTTATGACCGCGGCGTCATGGTGTTCGGTGACCCGACGTCTTGGCTGAACTATAATGCGTATATAGTCAACGGCTCTGGTCAGAACAATGATGATGTGAATGACCACAAGGACTTTGGCGGCAGAATTAACGTCAATATTGCCAATCTGGCAGACATCAAGAGTGCTGTCATTCACGTTGGCGCATCTGCCAGTGACGGCGACATTGGTTTCTCAACTGCTGCTGGTAGCTCCATTACTCAAGGTACTGAAGCAAATGGTGTTACGTTCTTCAGTGTAGGTGGGTTAGGTAACCCCAACAAAGCAGACCGTACGCGTTGGGGAGTGGAAACATCTCTCGCTTATGGCCCAGTCAAGCTGAATGCCGAATACATTAATGCAAATTATGATGGCAGGACAAATGCATCTGCAGACTTGCCGGTAGCCATGCGCAATAAAAATTTCGATCATGATATCAATGTCTGGTATGCAGACCTTAACTGGCTGGTGACTGGTGAAAGTTGGTCAGATGCATATAAAAGTGGCGTATATGGCCGTGTCAAACCCAAACAGAATTTTAACGACAAGGACGGCTGGGGTGCGTTCGAGCTCGGATTGCGTTACAGTAAGTTTGATGCCTCTGACTTCAAAAACATGCTCAAACCCACGTCAGCTACCACCAGTTATACCAGTGAGGCAGATGCCTGGACTGTGGGTGCAAAATGGTTATTTAACCCCAACGCGCGCGTTGTTCTAAATTATGTACGCACCAACTTTGATACGCCGATAAAAGTAAATAGCAAAGTGGACGACACTGAAAAAGCACTCTTGTTACGCGCACAGTATGATTTTTGATGAGGACTATCATCAGTGCTTATGGATATGAATTTTAATATTGAAAAGGAAATGCGTCATGAAGTTCTTTAATACCTTGTTATTTGTAAGTGCCATTACACTGGCATTACCCGTACACGCAGAAAAAGTCACGATTGCAGCTGCCGCTGATCTTAAGTTTGCCATGGATGAAATAGTCACAGCTTTCAAAAAAACCAATACCAGCGACGAGGTGGAAGTTATCTATGGCTCGTCTGGTAAGTTCAATACACAAATCCAGCAGGGTGCACCCTATGATTTGTATTTTTCGGCAGATATCGCTTTCCCGCGCGGGCTTGCCAAGGCTGGTTTGGCTGCTTCCGAGGTCAAACCTTATGCTGTTGGCCGCATCGTGTTATGGAGCGCAAGCATGGATGCCTCTAAAATGACGCTGGAGAGCCTGCTAGACGAAAAAATAATCCGCATCGCCATCGCTAACCCTAAGCACGCACCTTATGGCAAGCGTGCGGAGGAGGCTTTGCGTTCGACCAATCTTTGGGACAAGGTTGAGGCCAAGCTGGTGTATGGAGAAAATATCGCTAATACCGCGCAGTTTGTGCAAACCGGCAATGCTCAGGTCGGCATTATTGCCCTGTCGCTTGCCGTCAACCCAGAACTGGCAAGCAAGGGAGGCTATTGGCTGGTTCCAGACAAGCTACACAACCCGCTGGAGCAGGGTTTTATTATCACCAAACGCGCTGAAAATAACGCACTTGCCAAACGTTTTGCCGATTATATGGGTAGCCAGTCCGTGCGTACGGTGATGACAAAATACGGCTTTGTGTTGCCATAGTGAAATGTTCTACACTGAAATTTTTACCTTTTTGCGCCAAAACAAGGGCAAAGCGTTTGATATGAAAGGGGAATACAAATAATGTTGAGCGATGGTGACTTACAGGCGATCTGGCTGACCTTACGGTTGGCTGGTATCGTTACTTTAATCTTGCTACTAATCGGTACCCCAATTGCGTGGTGGTTGGCACGTACTCGCGCATGGTGGAAAGGGCCAGTAGGCGCTGTGGTGGCATTGCCGTTAGTGTTACCGCCTTCGGTACTCGGTTTTTACCTGTTACTGGCGATGGGGCCGAACGGACCCGTGGGGGCATTCACACAATCTCTAGGTATTGGCACTTTGCCGTTCACGTTTTGGGGACTGGTGGTGGCTTCGGTATTCTATTCTTTGCCGTTTATGGTGCAACCGCTGCAAACAGCGTTTGAGGCTGTCGGAGACCGTCCACTGGAGGTGGCAGCCACCTTGCGTGCATCTCCTGTAGATGCTTTTTTCACCGTTGCTGTACCTTTGGCGCTTCCTGGCTTTTTGTCTGCCTCTATTCTGACGTTTGCGCATACGGTTGGAGAGTTCGGCGTGGTGTTGATGATAGGGGGTAACATCCCTGGCCAAACCCGCGTAGCTTCAGTACAGATATACGACCATGTGGAAGGATTGGAATATATGCAGGCACATCAACTTTCGGCGGTCATGCTGGTGTTCTCATTCCTGGTACTGCTGGCGCTGTATGCCTGGCGGCCTAGCCCAAAGAGGGGAGGATAGCATGAGTGGTTTCAAGGCGAAATTTAACGTTGACTGGCCTGGGTTTACCCTTGATGTTGATCTTGATTTACCAGAACGTGGCGTGACTGCGTTGTTTGGCCCATCAGGGTCTGGCAAGACCACGCTGCTACGCTGCATCGCTGGGTTGGAGCGTGTAAAACAAGGTTATCTTTCATTCAAAGGGGAGGTGTGGCAGGACGAAACCACTTGGCTGCCCACGCATCAGCGTCCTTTGGGTTATGTGTTCCAGGAGGCCAGCTTATTTTCGCATTTGTCAGTACTTGGTAACCTACGCTATGGCCTGAAACGCACGTTGGATACGCGCAAACCCGCTCTGGATCAAGCCGTGGAGCTATTGGGTATCGGTCATCTGCTAGACAGAAAACCAGACCGCCTATCTGGCGGCGAGCGCCAACGGGTAGGAATTGCGCGTGCATTGGCAGTCAACCCGCGCATCTTGCTCATGGATGAACCGCTGGCTGCACTTGATCTCAAACGCAAGCAGGAAATCCTGCCTTATCTTGAACGGTTGCATGACGAGCTTGATATTCCCGTGCTTTACGTAAGCCATTCTCCTGACGAAGTTGCTCGGCTGGCTGATCACATCATCGTGATGGACGAGGGTAAGGTACTTGCGCATGGGCCTCTGGTCGAGACCATGGCTCGTCTTGATCTACCCATTCGACTGGGCGAAGATGCGGGCGTGGTGCTGGATGCCATCGTGGCGGAGCGGGACGAGATATGGCATCTTGCACGTGTGGAGTTCGCGGGAGGCAGCCTGTGGACGCGCGACCATAACCTGGCTGTGGGCCATCGAGTCCGTGTGCGCATTCAGGCGAGTGACGTCAGCCTTGCCACGCAACCACAAGAACACAGCAGCATTCTTAATCTTCTCTCTGGGTGTGTGGATGCCATTTCTGATGACGAACATCCCGGTTTGGCATTGGTACGCGTTCGGGTTGGGGAATCTAAGCTGATTGCCAGACTGACTAAGCGATCTGTGACAGCGTTGGCAATTGTGCCTGGACTGCCAATCTGGGTGCAGGTTAAATCCGTGGCGTTGATGGAGTAAGCGTAATGCGGTTCTGGCAACGATCTCATCAAGCTTTCACCGCTGGAGGCGCCATTGGTCTGCTCGGCGGATTGATCGGGTTGGGCGGGGCGGAGTTTCGCCTGCCGATATTGGTTGGCGTGTTTTTATTCCCGACGTTGCAGGCAGTCATTATCAATAAGTTGATGAGTTTGGTAGTGGTTGCCTCAGCCATTCCATTGCGTAGTGCCAGCATTCCTTGGGCGCAGGTGATAGATCATTGGCCTGTCATTCTAAACATTTTGGCAGGTAGCCTGGTTGGCGCTTGGATGGGTGCACATTATGCGACACGCTTAAAAGTGGAGTGGCTCAACCGCATCATTATGGTGTTGCTGGTGACGCTCGCGCTGGGGATGCTATTCGGGCACGCAACACTGGTATCTGCCACTGCTGAACTACCCTTCACACTGACGAGAATATTGTTAGGTGTTGTCAGCGGCGTAGGGATTGGTTTGGTAGCTGCTTTACTTGGCGTAGCGGGTGGAGAGTTAATTATCCCTACGCTGGTACTGCTGTTTGGTATAGATATTAAGCTGGCAGGTAGTCTTTCACTTTGTATTAGCTTGCCCACGATGCTGGTAGCTTTTGCCCGATATAGCCAGAGCGGCGCATTTGAAGTGATACGCCAAGAGCGTCAATTTTTAATATGGATGACGCTAGGCTCGCTCGTTGGTACTGCCTTTGGAGGTCAGTTATTGGGCATCGTGCCAGCTAGTGGATTGATATTGGCGCTCGGCATCATTTTGCTGATTTCAGCATTTAAGGTTTTCAGGCATTAAGTTTTGAGCTAACGGTAATTTCTGAAACAACTTTGGATCTGAAATAACTTTGGAAAGGATGGAAAATGATTGAACGTTGGAAAGCGTTTCTACCTCAGCAATACAGCGACCTAGCCATCAAGCCGATTGCTTTTGAACGTAATACCGAGCCATCCGTCAATGCGGATAAGATTGTCGGTTTTGATGCGCAAGGTAAAGGCTGCTTTTACTATCACAGCTATAGGCTGACCGAAGAGGGTTTTGATATTGATGAGTTTCCGATACTGATCAATGTGTATTACGAACGTGTCGTCGCATGGCGCATTCTAGACGGGCAATGGGTGAGGGTTAAAAGTTACTCGGATAAGATGGATAGTTGTAAGCAGTATTTGGTCACGCTACCTATGGAGTTGACGGATAGTATGCCGAGGTAGTTGTTTGAAGTTGGATTGCTTTATACATTAAAACCGTCGGGGGTAGCCCGACAGCTAGTTGCTTTCTTTTAACTGCCTGAAAAGAAAGCAACCAAAGAAAACGGCATCCCGTTCCCGCTTGTCTCCGAGGATGAAAACTTAAATCAGGCGTCAATCGAACTCGCCCTAACAAAGCACATAGAACGTGCTTTGTCGCGGAACTCAAACAGGCGATTGTCGACTACCCCTGACTTAAATTTTCATCCTCGGCGCGGCAAAAAGGGGGAGATTCTTGAATTTAATCAGCGTTTACTATCACGCCAGCTAATCTGGTACAGCTCTTGCTATTAGCTAGTTGTGCACTCAATTTTGCGTGCTTTCGCGTTATTTTTGCGACAAAACCGACAAATCATTCAATCCAAATTCACATTAGGAGTTATAGCTATGCCAATTCTTACCGTTCAACCCTCAGGTAAAACCTATCAAGCTGTTGCTGGCAGCAGCATTCTTTCTGCGTTGCTGGCTGGCGGCGAAGATATTGCGCACAAATGCGAAGGCAAGGCTGAATGCGGCTCTTGCCATATTTCAGTGTTAGAAGGCCGCAAGAGCATCTCTAAAATTCAACGTGCAGAAAACGAAAGACTAGATGCTACGGTAGGCGTAGGCTCAAAATCTCGCTTAGCTTGCCAAGCGATGATGGGCGAAGAAGATGTAACGATTGAGATTCTTAGCGTTTAGTTGTTGATGTAGGGCGTACTCGCGAAGCAGTACGCCGAAAGTCGATTTGAGTTTCGATACGGCGCACTGCCAAAGGTGGGTGCGCCCTACGTCTGCTAAGTGTTTAATTTTTCATGTAGGGCGTAAGTAGCGCATTTCCCCTACGCTTGGTCCGCAGCTATTTATATGGGTAGCCATCGTCGATACTTAGAGTAATGTCTCTTCCATCCTCGAACTCAACGTTGAGTATTGCATCAATTTCCTCTGATTCTGCTTCAAAAGAGAATTCCACAGAAACCTCATAACTCTCATTGAATTCGTGCTCAAAGCTGAAGTCAGGTATGTAAGCGTATTTCTTATCTTCGCTGTCCCATATCCCGTTGTCAAAGTCTGGGCCACTAATTGAAGCTGTAAACTTGATTAGTACCGATATCGCTACTACCGCACGATCATCTTCGACTTCAATTATGTTGACTTCGGTGGCTCGGATGTCCTGAACCTCGACATTTTCAACATCAGCTTCCCAGTTGTCCGCATACTGAAAACCACTCTCTAGAAACTGCTCTTTTATGATGTCGAGAAACCAAGCTTCATTGTTAGTGAAGAGTTTGTGAGTATATTCTGTTAGTTTTTCTTCTGCCCTATTATAAAGGTCAATGAACTCAGCTAATGATCTTATATGGATTGCATCTGGTGTCAGTGCACACCAATTCTCTAGGTCAGGATCTTGACTTACGATATAGATGTTTGTTTGATTACTTTTCAGCCAAGTTGCAAGCGATAACACTGAAATGGCGTCTGGAAACTCGTTCTTTTTCCGGCCTGGCCCAAATGGTGGCTGCGAGCTAAAGTAAAGATTGAGTAGCTCACTTGAATTAATGACACTTGCTGGTACTACGATGGCCTTGGAATCACTAAGGTATTTATTCCAGACACTAATTCCCACTCCGATAAGCTCCTCCTCATTTGGTCTAGCTAGTAAACCTTGATATGACTCAGGAAGGCTGTTGGCAATAGGGCCGACAAGTTTGTTAAATTGTCCAAGAGACTTAGAGGCTTCTGTAAGTTGCTCCTTGATCTGAGCAATAACCTCGCCAACAACTGTTTCAGTAAGGACGAGCTGTATCATCCTTGATGCACAAAGTTCAAGCAATCGTTTTAGCGTAGGATGATCGAAACGAAACTTATGCTGATTAAACGCTTGTGTGTCGACGAATATATTTCGAGTCTTAAGCATCACAAATCCTACAAAAATAGTGAAAGAGTTGAATTAGGCTAGCGCACTCCCTCTTAATAATATAAAAAGCACTGATTTTTACATGTTTTTTCTTTTAAAACTTGAAGTTAGGCATTGCTCTATCCGTACTATATTAAATCACAGGAGCATAGGCAAATGCTTTATCCGCAAAGCCTAGCGTTAGCCTTACGCATTATGCGCAGCCGTCAATTTCTCTGACACAAACTCGGCTCTTGATTCGGCATTATTGGCTTTGCTATTCAGCGCGCACCAATCAAATAGTTCTTGCGGAATGATGTGGAATTCTAAGGCTCTGGCGCCTGAGCGCTGCAGTTCTCTACGGGCTGAAACTGCCATGGCTTCCCACTCTGGGAACGACTTTTCAAAACATTCTGGGTCTATGGCGTTGGCTTTTACTTGCGCCCATGTTTCATCGGTGTACCAAGTGACGCCTACTATCATGGCTTGGGTACGTTTTTTTGCGCGTAGGCGTTCTAGGAGTGAGGGTTTTCGCATGGTGTGAGGTGGGTATGAAAGCGTGGGAGTGAATGCCTTCTGTGTGACGACATTCACCGATATGGTAAAACCAATCAAGCCGCAGTATGCCGTAATAATTTAAGACATTCTTCCGTTGCGGAGAGGTCTACTGCTAGGTAGTCATCATCGGTGCGGATGAGTGGGTCTGCGCCGTTAGCTAGCAGAATTTTCATCATTTCATGTTTGCCGCTAGATGCAGTGTACATAAGCGCGGTGGCGCCTGTGAGGTTGCAGTTGTCTATGTCGATGCCGGCGTCGATGAGGCGTTGCACCAATTGCGTATTGCCTGATACGCAGGCCAGCCATAGCGCATTATTGCCGTCTGAGTTGCGTAGATGGATGTTTACGCCTAGCGCTAATAGCTCTTTTGCCAAGTCATCATTGCCTTGCAGGGCGGCGCGCATGAGTGGGGTGAGTGCGTGGTGCCACGGGCTGTTGAGGTCGTCTGCATCAAAGTGATGTTCGGCGATAAGGTCGGCCAATGCACTGCTGGATTGTGCGGTGAGGGCGGGTTGCTCTGGCACGGCTGGCGCTAGGGCTTCGTAGCCACCATCGACACTGTAAACCTCGCTGAATTTAAAGTCGCTGAACATGCTGGCGTACACTTGGCTGGCGTTGCCGTGATAGCAATAGATCATCACCGGGATGTTTTTTGGCAAGCTGGCAATTACATCGCTAAAGCCGTGTTCGGTGAGGTGATCTGTGCCTTTGATGTGCGATTTTTCAAAGCTTGCCATATCGCGTGAATCAAATAGGGCGAGTGGCTTGATGCCGGCTCTGGCTCGCAAAATAAGGTCGCTCGCGTATTGCGGTGAAATACGTTGAAATGCAGTACTCATGATGTTCTCGCTTGCATAGGGGTTAAAGTGGAAGTTGGAATATTTTCAATGCGCGTGTCGTCCAGCGCCAAGCCCACGGTGAAGTGGTAAATGGTTTGGAATGTGTTGTCAGTTAGCCCGAATAATTCGTGGATTGGGTCGTCAAAAAAACAGCCGATGCCCGTGCCGCGTAAACCGACCATTTCGGCTTGCAGATAAAGCACTTGGCCGATTAAGCCAGCCTCGCGGTGTAAGTCACGATAGGCGGATGGGTTGTCGGTAATCACATCATCATATTCAGCCAGCATGCCGAGTGCAAAACAGGCATTAGCGGCGATGTCCTGATGGCAGTGCAAGCTACGCGCCGCACGGTGCAACTCGCCTGCTGGTGCGGGTGTGAGCAATTGCAGGTTTAAATGTGCGGGGAAGTTGGCTACAGGCTCATGCAAAAATAGCGGGCTTAAATGACTATCAAGTTGTGCGGCAAGGCGTGGTTCGCGTGTGAGCAGATAAAGCCCGGAGCTAAAGCCTTCAACACGATGCACAAACAATAATAGGTTGATGCGTGGCGGTGAACTCAGTGCATTCCACGGGGCAGAGTCTTTGGGTAGCAATGCATCTAACATTGCAATAAAGTCTTGCGCTGCCATTACATGGCTGGCATCAAAGCGTTGAGCACTGCGGCGACCTAGTATCACGTTGGCTGTGCTGATTGGGTTGTTTGTAGTTGTTGCTTTAGTGATGCTAGTGGGTAGCGCTGTAGCCGCGCTAACTTTTGCGATTGTTTGTCTGGAAGCAATTGCTACTTCTTCAATCACAGGCCAGCGGTATATTGGGTGCGCATCTATGGTTGAGGCCGTGCCTTGCCAGCAAAAAGGGGTGATTGATTGCGGAATGCTAGTATCTGCGCTACTGAATGATACGCTGAGCAATATTTCAGCTTCTTCGCGCTCTGTTTCAGGGTAGCGGCGTGCGGGAAAATCTTCACTTCTATCTATGCCGAGTAGTTGTGCCAGTGCTTCGGTGCAGATATGTTTTTGTTCTGTCAGTGACCAGCCCAATGCCTGCGCTGCATAGCTGAGTGCGCCAACCGCATGGCCTGTATCTAGCTGGCAGTAGCGAAACGCGCGTTCGCCATACTTCCACGCTTCGCGCCACATGATTGAACTTAGCCCGATTTGCAGTATGGGTGTGCTATCTGCCGCACAAGCAATGTCGGCGCGGCGTTCCAGCTTGTGGCTGTCAGGGCAATAATGGTAAACGCCATCTGGCAGATATTGCAAACCTTGCACTACAACATACGCTTCTATCGGGTGCAGATTGCCGCTAGAAGGATTCGCCCGCACCGCCCAGCGGTCTGGCCCGTATGACTTCCAAGCGGTGATGCCTAATGCTAAATGCAGTAATGCGCCGAGTGTGCTTAGGGAATATGGCAACGGTTGAATCGTGTCGGCCAGCGTGGCGAATGGGCGCGTGAGTGCGGCCAGTAGGGCAGGGTCTTGCAGGCTTTCGCTAAAGTTGGGTAGTTGAATACTAGAAATTTTACTGGGCGCTTGGTCAAAATGCCGAAACGGTGCCGGTTGTGCATCCCAATCCAGCGTGCCTGGCCCTTGTGCATAAGCTATAAAATTATGCTTTGTGCGCTGGTGGTAGGCGCGGACAGTGGCTTCGGAAGCTTGGGTTGTGGCAGGTTCTGGTTTCATGGCATCACGCAGTTTAATCCTCAGCACCAAAACATTTATTGTAGTCCACACACACGCCGCAGGTTGGCGATTTGCAGATAAAAATGTCGGCACGCTCGCAGAGCTGTTTGTAGAAAAACTTTTTCCATTTCATGTCGCCAGTGTTCTTGGCGGCAAGGGTAGGGAAGGTGTTTTTCATGAGCTCAGAAAGCGCCAAGCGGTTAGGCAACTGCATGTCTTGCCACAAATGATTATTACCCATGCAAGCTTCGGCAACCCACAGAATGGTGCGCTGCGTTTCATCGCTTTCATCACAGCGATGGTCTTTGAGCAGCGCAATAATGTCGTCGTACTCATCTATTCGATTATCTGGTCGATTATCCACACGGATGGGTACGATTGGGCTGCTTGTAGGTTGCGTTTGCATGGTGAAGGGTTATGACAATTTATGCGGTTGCAGGTCCATGCGTGTAGCATTTTTTAGGACAAATCTTGGAGCAAGCCTCACACCCCACACAGTTTTCTGGGTGGGCAATGGTCATCACCATTTTTGTGTATTCATCTACATCATCGTCATCATCTGTCGACACAGCAACACGTTCGCCATCTTCATCAATGCCGACAAGTTGCAGCACATCGCGACCGCAGACTTTAAAGCAGCGGCCACAGCCGATACATTTTTCTTCTGATATTTCTTCTGCAAATTGTGGTGTCCATTCAACGCCACTAGGTAATGTTACGGTATATGCCATGTTAGCCTCCAGCCGCTGCCAATCGTTTACGGGCATCGGTAAGTTGTTGATACGATTTGAATGTTTTTTCTGCTATTTCAGGGATTTTTTCCCAGCCGATAGGCAGGTCTTCAGATAGATCGTGTAAATCCATCTTGAGTTGTGTTGCTTGGGCGTTAAGTTTTTTTACTTCCGCCTTGATGCTGTCTATGTCGCTCATAATTCCTCTCCTTAACCGTAATTCGCTACTTCAGGGAATTTACGAATCATCTCTACGGCAGCAGATACGAATTTCTCACCTTCAGCGGCTAGTTTTTCCATGGTTTCAAAACCAAAACGATGTACGTCACGCAGTTGCTTATTTACCACTACCAAGCGACCTGCTGTTAGTATCATTTTGCCAAAACCTTCGTGATGCATTTTCATCATTGGCGATACCATGTTTTTGGTTTCGCGCTCAATGGCAAGGCCAACCGCATTGTAAAAAAGTTCTAAACGCCAGATGGTTTCTGGGTCTGGGTCACCAATAATCGGCATTTCTTTACGTTGCTCTTTAGTAATAATGTAAGGTGCCAGCAAGGTTGCATTGTCTTTGCCTTCCCATGCGCCGTGCGTGTCTTGAGCGCGCCATTGTTTGACTAACTCTTGTACAAAAGACGACTGCCACGGGTCTTGTACTGTAGCGGTGCTTGTTTCAGTGGATGACATGTTGTTTCTCCTAAAATACTACTTATAGTTAGACGGTTTCTTCTTCGTCAAAATCGAATGAACGCTCTTGGTCGCGCAGCATGGCTTTTCTCAAGAATGGTGGTGGTGTTCCGTTGAGCACGTCTTTCAGTTTAACCAGTACTTCTTCAATGACTTCAGGCTCTGACACCTTAATCGGGTGTATTTTGTGCGCGATGACTCTGGCTGCCGCAGATCCGCCAATTGCAGATACATACAGCAAAGCACAGTCTTTAATTACTTCAAGTTTTGGCGCGAGTTTGTCTTCGTCACCATCTTCTTTCAGGTCGCCATCAAACTGTACTGCTTCTATAAATTGGTGACCAGTTGGTGTCAGCTCATAAATGGCAAGGTTCTTGGCCCAACCGAAGTGGGCATCGACGCGTTTTAAATCTTGTGTAGCAAAAGCGATTTTCATGGGGTTCTCCTGATATTCAACTATTCAATACTGTTTTAACAATTTGGCTTAGCCGCAGTTGCAGCTACCGTTAGAGGCACAACTGGGTTCACTAACGTTAATTGCTATGCTGGCTTCATCACCATTGATGCCTATGCTATTGCGCCAAGTTTCGGGTGTGGATTCATGTTCATCCGCCATAAAAGTATTGCCTAGCTCGAACACTAAATCCCTAGTGCCGCTGTAACCTACAATCACCTTATGTGCTGCACCTAAGCGGTCAAATGTAGGAATGCCGTAGCGCAGGAATGGCAGCTTCAAGCGCTCAGCCATTTGTCTGCCGTGTGAATGTGTGATGAGTAAGTCGCAATCTTTGGCGCGTGTTTCCAAATCTTCCAAATCGCCGATGAGCACTTCGTCACAGGGCACTTTCTCTAAAATAGGTGATTGCGTAGTGGTGACTGCAGCGCTGATTTCACAGCCCATTTCAGCCAGAAAACTGCCTAGCGACCACAGTAAATCTGGCTCGGCACCGATAGCGACTTTCTTTCCGCCTGTAAAAAAGTGCGCATCCAGCATGGCATCTTGTAACTGGCTGCGTTGGCGGCGATATTTATTGGGTACAGGCTTGCCTGAAACTTCAGATAAATATTGCATAAACTGGTCGTTCGCTTCCAATCCAGTCAGGCGGTCAAACAACTTGCATGGCACGCCAGTTTTACTTTCCAGCGCTGTAATTGCCTCGCGCATCTGTTCGCCGATAGCGATGCTGGCTCGTGCTTCACCCATGGTGCGTAGTTGCTTGATGGTGGTGCCACCTAGTGTGGTCGGTGTAAAGTCTTCCGGAATATGGCCATCCAGCGAGCCAGAAATATCTGGAATAAATACTGGATACATGCCGAAAGCTTCGATGATGTCGCGAATTTCAGTAATGTCACCCGGCGTTAAATGTGCGCCAGGGAACACATTGACACGGTTGGCCTGAATGGTGAGACACGGCACAGCCATTTCTTGCACAATGCTTGTTACCGCTTTGCCCCAGCCATCCTGAAAAGCGCCAACGTAATCTGGTGTGGAGGCGTAGACAATTTCCATCTCGGCAATTTCTGGGTGCTTGGCGCGTATGAGTTTTATATAGCCATCTACATCATCGCCCTTGGTTTCAGTTAAACCTGTTGAGGCAAGGCCGATGACATCGGGCTTAGCACGCGACCAAATATTCATGATGGCTTGTTCGATATTGTCCATGCCACCAAGAATGGTGTTTACCTCGTTCATGGCGGTGGTCTGCATCGGGATCATTTCCCGGAAGTGGCGTACAAACAGCACCAGCCCAAACGAAGTACAACCTTGTGAGCCATGCATGGTGGGCATGCAGTTATTCAAACCCATAAAGGCTAGCGTGGCGCCTAACGGCTGGCTCATTTTAAGCGGGTTCACCGTGCAGGCTTTGTGATTGGTGGTGACGGTTGCCATATTAGTAACTCCCTCCCACTGTAAGGGGGAGGGCTGGGGAGGGGGTTGAGTGGTTGATTAGTCCAGTGTTAGGTATTTCACCCTCACCCCAGCCCTCTCCCTTCGTGGGAGAGGGAGTATTTATCTGCCACGGTGCAGGCTTGCGCACCTGCGCCCACACTGGGTGAAATAGCGCCTGCGCAATCTGTTTTACCAACTCCACCATGCCCACATAACCAGCATAAGCGTGGTGGCGCTCCTGATTGATATCCAGCCATGGCATTTTTACCTTGAGTGCAACAAACTGGCTACGACCGCCTGATAACATAATGTCGGCGCGGCACTCCTTGAGCATGGCGTACATGTCGCGTGGGCGCATGTCGTCGAACATATGCGCGTCTTCACCCATCAGTTCTTTGATTTTTTCTTTGTCTTCATCGGTGGACTTTTTCACGCTGGTACCAACGATTTCCATGCCGCCTTCCTGCAAGGCAGAAACCACAGACCATGACTTCACGCCACCGGTAATGAGCAAGACTTTTTTGCCTTCTAGCTTGGTGCGGTAATGATTGATTTGTGTCCAAGCACGCGCTTCTTCACGCGCAATCACTTGTTCGGTGCGATCAATAATGTCGCTCGGTGCGCCACGTTCTACCAGTAGCTTGGCAATCTGGCGCAGGCTTTCGCTGGTGTCTGAAATGCCATAGAACGAACCCTCAAAAAATGGAATGCCGTAGCGTTCTTCCATTTTGCGCGCCACGTTAATCATGGCTTTAGAGCACACCATCATGGCGGCTCTGGCGCGATGTGAATAGGCGACTTCCTTATATTTAGCATCGCCAGAAATGCACGACAAAATACGGATGCCAAGCTCATCGAATAATGGCTTGATTTGCCATAGTTCGCCAGCCAAGTTGTATTCGCCAATAATATTGATGTCGTAAGGCGTAGTGAATTCAGGCTCTTCGGTGCCGATGACGTGCTCCAGCAAAGCCTCGCCAGCCAGTTTGTTACCTAAGTTCTTAGCGCCTACAAAGCCCGGTGCATTGATAGGAATAATCGGTTTTCCGAATTTGGCTGTTGCCGCTTTGCACACCACTTCAATGTCATCGCCAATCAGTGCGGTGACGCAGGTTTGATAAACGAACACCGCTGGTGGATCATACTTTTCGATAATTTCGCGGATAGATTTATAAAGACGCTTTTCGCCACCGTAAATTACATCCAGCTCGCTGATGTCGGTGGTAAAGCCAGTGCGATAGAGTTGCGAATCAGAAGACTTAGAGCCGCGGTTATCCCAGCCATTACCCTCACAAGCAATCGGGCCATGCACTAAATGCGCTACATCGGTAATTGGCTGCAAGGCGATTTTAGCGCCATCAAACGCACAGCCACCAGCCGCAGCCCCCGGTGTTAGCTGTTTGGTACAACCTTTCTTGCGCTCTTTTTCGCCCTTGGCCTGATTCTTATCGCAGCCTGGCTCGTTAAAAACGTCCTGCACCTTCTCGCTGAGGGTTGCCATGATGGGTTGCCTTTGTCTTTAGATCTCACATTAACAGTAGCAAGCAACATGCCAGTCAGTTTTAAATTTTAACTAATTGATTTCATTGTTTATTATTTAAATTGTCGTTTCGTCGTAAACCCGACAATTGAGGGTGGAGTGCGTAGGGAATGATACAGAGGAGGGTAAGAGTGAGTTACAGTCGCTAATTATTTCCAAACGTAGTGGGACTAAATAAATTGAATTTTTAAGGCATCAGAATTTCATGATTGATTTAACCAAAAACTCACTGAATATGAGCCTATAGGCATATGACGACATTAAGTGACGATTTATCATTGCGCAGTACAAGATCCCGATGACCCCGCACCAGAACCAGATGATCTTGACTGCATGCCGTTGAGCATGACATGGCTGGACTCACCTACATGCAGGTGTATAGTCCCGCTGGTACTCTGCACGCTCACTTCACCACTCGTAACTTTGGTGTAGGTGCCAGCATCAAGCTCTCCTTCAGGCTCTGGTAGATGCGTGACCAGAAAATCTGTACCTATTACGCGAATGGTAGCCGTTGGGGTTTGCAACTTGTAATCTTTCGGATTGGTCTTAGATATCGTGCCAGAAACCGAGCGAATATCCCCACGTGCCAATGTTACTAAGCTACGACCCAGCTCTGGTGCATGAGCCAAGTAATAGTAGTCATCAATATGTATTTCTGTATTTTTAAGAAGATACAGCGATGCCCCGTCGGCAAATAGTATTTTTGCCTTACTGTCATCGCCGCTGGCAACGCGGTCACCCACGCAAATAGCATCGCCACTGGCGAGCTGAATGCGCTGGTTGCTTTGGTCTTGTACAACTACGGTGCCGTGAACTGAACTTAGATTGCCTGCTGTGGTGATGCCAGTACCGCCCATACCGCCTGGTGGAATTACTGGCTCATGCCCCGTACCGCCCATGCTGCCTGGTGCGATGATAGTCTCATGACTTGAGCTACAGCTACGTAGCGCACGCTCAGCCGCCAAGGTGTTGCCAGTGTAATTAAGGCAAAGTGTCAGCATTACTGAAAGCGTTAGGCGGCGAGTGGGCATAGTTTTTAGCTTGAAGGATCTTCTTCGATTTGGGTGACTGGGCTTCGGCAACTATAGAAAAATGTGCCGAAATGTATTTTAAACTCTGGGCGAGTCGCCTCGCTATAATGCTGTTGTTTATAATTTACAGCTTGATTGTTAACTTGCTTCAATGCGGTCATAGCCGCTTTTTTAGCGGCTGCGGCAATCATTTTAGTATCGGCTTCAGTTAAACCTTCGTGCCAGACAAACCGATCCAGAAACGCGGGTTGTCCACCACTTAGGTTATGTTCAGCCGCAGCAATATGATCATGAATGGTTTGTGCAAAAAAGTGTGCTTTGTCATCAAGATCATCTGCAGGCACTAATGACTCGGCAATCAAATACACCATGTCATCATCGGTGATTCGGACAATGCCACGGCTAACGCACTCATCCAGCAATGCTCGCGGATGGATGTCGTTTGTCAGAGCCTCGGCAAGCGCGGTGAATGACGTTGGATATTCGGGCTGCGCGTTCCGTGGAATTGGCTTAGGCTCACCCTCTTCATTCAATAACTCGGGCATGCCAAGCCATTGCGCAATCAGGTTAGCGACTAAGCCCTGCTGGCGTGGCGGTGTGTTGTTTGGCGCTCGCCCCAGTAATCTTCGCACATCCTTGCGATGCACCCCAGTTAGTAGTGCAATACGGCTATCATTTTGCGATTTACCATCAATCTTAAACTCTTCTTCCGCCACCGTTACAAATGCGTTTTTTAACATTTCTGAAAGCTGACGGTAATCCAGTCCAAAATGAATACACAGGCGTGCAATTGGCTTGAGGCAATACTCAATCGCGGTCACAACCGAAGGTGGCGTTTCGATAGACATAATTGTAGGTGGCATACCTTTTTGAGTTAGGTCTTAATTAACACTTAGAGTAATGCTCAATGTGAACTTATTAAACTACAGCTATTGTTACATAAATAATTCTTATCTGCGGTAATTTTTCCCATATTTTTTCAATAAATATGTCTTGCAGGTCTAGTAGTTGGCTATCTATATACTTAAACAATAAAGCTGATAAGTATATTCTTCATGGCATTTTGTAAAATGGGAATAAATCCCATAAATTGTTGACAAGAATATTTTTCATGGTATTATTTTAACAAATGGGAATAAATCCCATAAAGTGATACAAAAATTCGTAAATAGCGTGTCAAAATTTAGGAGTACAACATCATGAGTGCTGTGTTGAAATCTATCCCATCTAGTTGGACTAAATGTAGATCTGATGATTATGTCCAACCCCGAGCATCTGAAGTAACTGCACTTAAAGATAAAGTCAACATCCATCGTATTGGTGTAAAGCGTGATGTTCGCATCAACGTTGATTTGGTGGCGCTACTGCACAAGCATTCTTATGCGGAGTATGAAGAGCCGATGGTGACGGCGAAATTACTAAACCTAGGGCAAGGTGGAGCCTTGGCTACCAGCGTGGCACCTGTTGGTATTGTTGGCGATGAAATTGAGGTCTCCATGTTGCTACCTTGTAGCGCTCAGAGTGTCGGGCTAAGTCTTAAGGCTAAAATTTGCGATATTCGCTACGTGGCAGACGCAAAAGATAAGTTTGTATTTTTTTATAGCATTCAATTTATGAATGTTTCGCACGAAGATGGCCTATGTATTAGATCATTCCTGTTCGACACCTTAATTAATAGTGGAGTGAGTTGAAATGAGAACGCAACTGTTT